>ERZ795053.10-NODE-10-length-234517-cov-14.286068_pt1 | contig 234517 bp, 224 predicted proteins | sample MGYA00375137_ERZ795053 | MGnify/ENA primary metagenome ERZ795053 (study PRJEB30182, sample SAMN05720284) | activated sludge metagenome | isolation source: Anaerobic digester | place: Hong Kong | collected 2014-12-17 ... | reverse complement strand
AAACGGGCTTGACCGAAGGAAGCCATTGCTCGGTATGCGGTGAAATCATTGTCGCACAAAAGGTGGTCGCGGCAACCGACCACGATTGGGGCAACTGGACGGCAAACGGAGATGACGCTCATACCCGAATTTGTACAAACGACAGCTCACATACTCAGACGGAGAGCTGTACATATGAGCTTACAGGTCACGATGACAGCTCCAACCCTTCGACCCATACCTACACTTGTTCAATCTGCGGCGGGCAAAAGCAGGAAGCTTGTGTGTTTACCTCAACCGTTGTTCTTCCCGCGACATGCAATGCCACAGGAACAATGAGGTATACTTGCGACACTTGCGGCTATACCTACGATGAGACCATACCCTTGACAAGCCATACCTATGGAGAGGGCGTTACGGTTGCTCCTACCTGCACAGAGGAGGGCTACACGCTCTATAAATGCACAGTCTGCGGGTACAGCTACAAGGACAAACGCCTTGTACCTTTAGGTCACAGTTGGGGAGACTGGGTCTCAAACAACGATGGCACCCATACGCATACATGCCTGCGCGATTCATCACATATAGAAACCGAGGACTGTTCTTATGGGATGGAAGTTGTTACATCCCCAACCTGTGAAAGCAGCGGTTTAGAGCGATACACATGCATTGACTGCGGATACAGCTATGATGTGACAACAGATCCGTTAGGCCACGATTGGGGCGATTGGGTTTCAAACAATGACGGAACACATTCGCGAACCTGCGACAATGACGGCTCACACATCGAAAGCGAGGGCTGCACCTTTGACGAGGGCGTTCAGACGCTTGCGCCGACCTGTACAGAAGAAGGTGTTATGACCTATACCTGCACGAAATGTGGGTACTCATACACAGAAGCCATTGCTGAGCTTGGCCATGATTGGGGTGATTGGGTCTCGAACAGCGACGGAACGCATACTCGAACCTGCAAGAACGATCCTTCACATACCGAGAGCGGAGAATGCACATACACTGACTTAATTGGACATGACGATGGCTCTGACCCGTCTGTGCATTCGTATGCTTGTCCGTACTGTAAAGACGTTATTCATTCGGCCTGCGAGTTCAGTTCAATCGTGTTGTTCGAAGCCACTTGCAGCGCAGAAGGCACAATGCAGTACACCTGCGGCATATGCGGATATGTTTACGAAGAAGCGATACCCATGACGCCTCATGAATATGACAATGGTGTTGTCGTTGCTCCAACCTGCACTCAAAACGGATATACACTGTATAGCTGCAAGAATTGTTCTTATAGCTATGAAGCGAAGAAAACAGCTTCGTTGGGACATCAATGGGGCGATTGGACAAGCAACAGTGACGGAACGCACACACGCACATGCGAAAGAGATTCATCACACACGGAAACTGAGAGCTGCGCGTACACTATCGAAACCTTGAGCGAACCCAACTGCACAACGGCAGGGCGCAATCGCTATACTTGCTCGGTCTGCGGATACAACTACGAGGCGGAGATACCGGCTCTGGGACATGATTGGGGCGATTGGGTTTCCAATGGAGACGGCAGCCATACGCGTACTTGCTCAAGAGATGTGTCGCACACAGAGACGACCGCCTGCACATATGGTGAAGGGGAAGTCATACTTGAGCCGACCTGCGGATCCTTGGGTACCATGCGCTATACATGCAGCGAGTGCGCTTACAGCTATGAGGAAGATATCCCCATGTCGGATCATGCTTGGGGCGCTTGGAGCTCAAACAATGACGGGACTCACACTCGTGTCTGCACAAACGATTCAAGTCATGTTGAAACCAAGAGCTGTGTCTATGTCAATGCTGTTACTGACCCCACCTGTCTTGAAAACGGGTATACCACTCATGCATGCGGCGACTGCGGATATAGCTATATCGATTCCGAAACCACAGCTTTAGGTCATGATTATCAGCGCGATACTGCTCGTGACGTCGCCGCGACCTGTACCGAAACAGGCATAGAGGCGTATAGCTGCTCACGCTGTGATTCGACAGATGACAAGACGACTGAAGCGCTTGGGCATGATTATGTTGCCGTTGTCACAGCTCCTACTTGCACTGAGGACGGGTATACAACGCATACCTGTTCAAGATGTACGGTCAGCTACACTGACGCAACGACGTCGGCTTTGGGACATGATTACCAACGTGACGCGTCAAGAGATGTAGCCTCAACCTGTACCGAAACAGGTGCGGAGGCTTACAGCTGCTCACGCTGTGATTCAACAGATGACAAGACGACAGCTGCCCTTGGGCATGATTATGTTGCCGTTGTCACAGCTCCTACTTGCACTGAGGACGGGTATACAACGCATACCTGTTCAAGATGTACGGTCAGCTACACTGACGCAACGACGTCGGCTTTGGGACATGATTACCAACGTGACGCGTCAAGAGATGTAGCCTCAACCTGTACCGAAACAGGTGCGGAGGCTTACAGCTGCTCACGCTGTGATTCAACAGATGACAAGACGACAGCTGCCCTTGGGCATGATTACCAACGCGACGCATCAAGGGATGTCGCGGCTACCTGTGTCAACAAGGGTAAGGAGGCTTACAGCTGCTCTCGCTGTGATTCAACAAACGATAAGACAACATCTGAACTTGGACACAGCTATTCGGCGACAACCATAGACCCTACCTGTACCGAGGAAGGCTATACAAAGTATGATTGTTCAAGATGTGACAGCAGCTATACGGACAATTACGTTGACGCCTTGGGGCATGATTGGGTAATTGACGAAAGTAAATCATATGAGGCTACCTGCACGGAAGCGGGGTATGAATGCAAGACTTGCAACCGTTGCGGAATCAAAAGCGAAGGAGAAATCGCGCCGCTGAATCACCCGGAGACAGCCGTATTGGATTACAAAGCTCCTACCTGTACAGAGTATGGTTCAACCGGAAGGACTTTTTGCTATACTTGTGGTAAGACTATCAAGGAGCCTGAGATTATCCCTGCGACAAATCACGCCAACAAGGAGCTGCGTGACGCGCAGAATCCGACCTGTACCGAGGTTGGTTGGAGCGGGTATTACTACTGCCCCGACTGCGATACTCAACTCACCGAGAACAGCGAGATCGCGGCGCTTGGGCATGATTGGGTCGATCCCACTTGCACCGAGGCCGGCTATTGCACAAGATGCGACGCTGCGGGTGTTCCTGCACTTGGGCATGATTATGTGGATACTGTAATCGACCCGACTTGCACAGCCGCAGGGTATACACTGCACGAGTGCTCGCGCTGCGACAGCAGTTACCAAGACAAGGCTGTTGACGCGCTTGGTCACGATATGCTGGAAGCAACCTGTACACAGCCTTCGCGCTGTACACGCTGCTCCTATACCCAAGGGTCGGCGTTGGGACACACCTACAATGATTCGGAGTGGACTTACTATGATGTAGAATTCCACACCCAAACCTGTTCTCGCTGCAACAAGGCAATCTACGAAGAACACACCTTGGGCGAAGGAACTGTTATAACGCCTCAAGTCGGCTATGAGAACGGGCTTATGCGCTACACCTGCGAGGTTTGCAAGGCGACCATAGATGTGGTGATACTGCCCGATGTGGTATACGGAGACGCCAACTGCGATAATGCGATTACCGCCGCCGACGCCGCATGCATCCTGCGCTCCATTGTCGGACTGCAAACCTTGAGCGACGCCGGTACAAGAAATGCCGACGTTAACGCGTCGGGCGGGATAGACGCGGTCGACGCTTCGAACATACTGCGCAAATTAGTGCGGCTTATCACGCTGTACCCCGCAGAGAAGCAATAACGCGTTTGATTAACAATATACAAAGGCCTCGCAAAAAGCGGGGTCTTTGTATTCTATTTTGTGCCATGCAGGGGTATAAAACCAAGAAGACGCCGAAAAGTTAGCACACGAGTTTAGTTTTCTCAATATTTGCTTGCAATGAGTTATCTGCTGTGCTAAAATATTATGTATAATTTTTGTGAGGTGAGCCATGAACATCGTTTTTAAGGAAAGACGCTTTCCATCCGCAACGGGGATTTGCGATATTCGCTACTGTATTTGGCAGCCTGTGAACGAGATTCGCGGAGCGGTTCAGATAACGCATGGCATGGCCGAACACATTGACAGATACAATGATTTTGCCTGCTTCCTTGCCGAACGGGGCTTCCTCGTGTATGGCATGGATATGGCCGGGCACGGAAAGAGTGTAAAGGATGAGTACCCCTTGGGCTTCTTCGGATCAGATAATGGTTGGGACAATATCATTGCCGATATGAAAAAGCTTCGCGAGCTTGTTATGAAGGATCATCCCGCCATTCCCACTGTACTTTTCGGACATTCGATGGGCTCTTTTTTGGCAAGAAGCTTCGCGGCGCGCCACGGTGATTTGTTTGACGCCTTTATATTCTCCGGTACGGCAGGCAAGAATCCAGCTCTCGGCATCGCAAAGCTTATTGTGAATGGCGAGATAAAGAAGGGTAAAGGTATGCAGCCGAGCGTGAAGATGGACAAACTCAGCTTCGGCTCATACAACAAGCAGTTTAAAAAGCCGAACACAGCCTTTGACTGGCTTTCACGCAATCCGGCGCAGGTTCAAAAGTACGTGGATGATCCGCTTTGCGGTTTCGTGTTCACGGCTTACGGGTTCAAGGATCTGTTGGCCGGTCTCGGTGAGGTTTCCGAGAAGGGATGGGCCTCTCGTGTTCCGCAAAAGCCCATATTGATGATATCGGGGGCAATGGATCCCGTGGGCGGCAATGGCAAGGGCGTTCTTTGGGTTGAAAAGCGACTTGCCGAGAGTGGACATACCGTCTGCTGTAAGCTCTATCCGGATTGCAGACATGAGTTGCTGAACGAACTGAACCGTGATGAGGTGTTCAACGATGTGCTGCTGTTCTTGGAAACCATTTGCGTAATGGGGGAGTATGAATGAGCATAGTAGTCTATAGCGATAGACATACGGCGTGTACCGCGGCCGCGACCCTGCTTGCGGCACAGCTAATAACAAAACCTTCATCGACACTCGGACTTGATTATGACGAGCGCCTGAATTTGGTCTATTCTTATCTGTCCGCCATGTCGCAAAACGGGCTTATGGATTGGACAAGAGTGAACATATTTCAGCTCTGCGAGTATGTCGGTTCTTCGGGGATATTTGACAGCCTCAACAAAACCTTGCTTGATAGCATAGGCTTTGATACATCAAAGGTTATAAGGCCTGTCAACACCGCTAATAATTGGCAGCTCACCTGCCACAGCTATGAGCAATCTATATTGAAAGCAGGCGGTTTGGATATGGCAATACTGGCCATAAAACCCGACGGGTCGATACTGTTCAACGCTGCGGAGGCAGATCTTGCGCCCGTAACTCACGTTGACAGCTATGACACGTTGAGCGGTGTTACAGCAGGCATGGTAACGATAATGAACGCGAAGAAGCTTGTAGTCTTGGTTTTGGGCAGCGAGCTATCCAAGACGGCGCGAGCTTCGCTGAACGGGGTCATTACAGACGCCATTCCCTCAAGCTTATTACAGCTGCATTCGAGCGCGACCTTCATACTTGATGAAGAAGCCGCGGCTTTACTATAAATCTATCGGAGGATAATATGTCAGGACATTCAAAATGGGCGAACATCAAGAACAAAAAAGAGAAGACAGACGCACAGCGCGGTAAGGTTTTTACCAAGATCGGCCGTGAGATAGCTATCGCGGTCAAAGAGGGCGGAGGCGCAGACCCTATAAACAACTCAAAGCTTCGTGACGTCATTGCAAAAGCGAAAGCCGCAAATATGCCCAACGACAACATAACGCGTTCAATAAAGAAAGCTGCCGGCGATGCGAATGCCGCAAGCTACGAGGAGATAACCTATGAGGGCTACGGTCCAGGCAACATCGCGGTTATTGTCGATGTAGTAACGGACAATCGAAATCGTACCGCTGCGGAGATGCGCCATGTGTTCTCTAAATCAGGCGGAAATCTCGGCACCAACGGTTCCGTTTCTTGGATGTTTGACAAGAAGGGTCAGATTATCATCGAGCGCGACGTTGATATGGACGAAGATGAGGTCATGATGACGGCGCTGGACGCGGGCGCGGAGGATTTCGTATCCGACGATGACGCTTTTGAGGTATATACAGCTCCCGCTGATTTCTCAATCGTCCGTGAAGCCCTTGAAGCTGCGGGCTTCAGCTTCCTGGAGGCCGAGGTCAAGATGATACCCAAGACTCCGGTGGAGATAGCGGATGCGGAGACAGTTGAGAAGATCGAACGCTTCTTAGAGCATCTTGACGACAACGACGATGTGCAGGAAGTTTATCACAATGGCAATTTGCCGAGTGATGACGAATAGACTAAAACCACAGGACATCTTATTGGAAAGAATAATTGGAGGTAGTTATGAACATCATTACCAAAAATGATCTGGGAACGATAAGCATTCCCGAAGATCTTTTTACGTTGCTCGCGGGTTATGCCGCGATTGAGAATTATGGTATCATCGGTATGGCTGCGAAAAACGCTTCCGATTCTTTCGTTGAGCTTTTTACAAAAGACAACCTTAAGAAGGGCGTAAAGGTGACCATCATATCCGAGAATGAAGTCGATGTCGATTTGCATGTTATGCTGCAATACGGAGTATCCCTGCCTGCAGTCGCTGAAAATGCAAGGGACAACGTTAAGTACAGGCTTGAAGAGCTTACGGGCGTCAAGGTTCGCTGTGTGAACATCTTTGTTGAAGGCATTCGCGTTCAATAAGGATTCGGAGGAATAGTATATTGAACAACAACGTGATTAACGGTGCCATGCTCCGCGATATGTTCTTAAGCGGAGCGGCGCTGTTGGAGCAGAATAAAAAAGCCGTCGACGCTTTGAACGTATTTCCCGTTCCCGACGGAGATACCGGCACAAACATGTCCATGACAATGCAGGGCGCGGTAAAGAATCTCCGCCTTATGCCGACTACCGTTGGCTGCGACGCTGTAATGAGCGCTGTTGCTTCCGGGTCTTTGCGCGGCGCAAGAGGTAACTCAGGCGTTATTCTGTCACAGCTTCTGCGCGGCTTCTCAAAGGTTGTCAAGGGCTGTGAAACGATAGATGTTAAGATGCTTATCGACGCGTTTGTCGAAGGTACGGCTTGTGCTTACAAGGCGGTCATGAAGCCCAAAGAGGGAACAATACTGACCGTTTCGCGTATGGTTTCTGAGCATCTTGCCGCGGACGCCGCCAATCTTGAGAAGCTTGAGATGACAGAGGTCTTCAAGTCCATCATTCAAGTCGGCGAGCAAGCTCTTGAGAACACTCCAAACCTGCTTCCCGTGCTTAAGGAAGCGGGTGTTGTGGACTCCGGCGGCAAGGGTCTGATGATTATTTATCGTGGCTTCTACTACGCCCTTTGCGGCAAGGAGATTCCCGATTATGTGGTAGTGGAAGCGCCTGTTTTAACAAACGCAACCTTTGATATTGAATCCTTCTCTACCGATACTATTGAGTATGGATACTGCTCAGAGTTCTTTATAGTTCATCTCAAGGATGGATTGACCGAGGAGGGCATAGACCTTTTCCGCCAGCATCTTATGCGTATCGGAGATTCCGTGGTCGTCGCAAGCGATACAGATCTTATAAAAGTACATGTACACTCGAACTGTCCGGGAAAGATACTTCAGCTTGCCCTGCGCCTTGGCGAGATTGACCGCATAAAAATTGACAACATGCGTGAGCAAAATCGTCAGCTCTTAGAAGCGCGCAAGGCAAACGAGAAGGAATATGCCATTATCGCCGTAAGTGCGGGAGATGGTCTTGATGAAATCTTCAAAAGCATCAATGTCGATCGTCTTATTTCGGGCGGCCAAACTATGAACCCCAGTATAGACACCATAGTCAACGCCATCAAGCAGGTCAACGCAAGGCATGTATTTGTATTGCCGAACAACAGCAATATCATCATGGCCGCTGACCAAGCCAAGGATCTTTGCGACTGCGACGTTACCGTGCTGCGCACAAAGACCATTCCCCAGGGAATATCCGCCGCTATCGCTTTCAACCCCGATAACACTTTGAAGCAAAATATTACTGATATGACCGAAGCCTACGAAGGCACGCTTTCGGGCGCGATCACCTATGCGGTACGCGATACACAGTTCAACGGGCAGACCATTAACGAGGGTGATATCATAGGTCTTATCGATAACAACCTGTGCTTGGTTAAGCCTTCCGTTTTCGAGGCCGCAAGTCAGCTTCTTGTTGACATGATAGAGGATCATGGGGTGGACTCATCCGTGAGCATATACTATGGCGACGGAGTCGATGAGGAAGCCGCCAACACGCTTGCCGAGGAGATTGCCGCGAAGTATGACGACGCCGATGTAAATGTGTATTCCGGCGGTCAGCCACTCTATTACTTCTACTTTGCCGTCATGTAGGAAATGGAGCTTACCGACATCAAAGGTATAGGCGCAAAGCGTGCCGAATCATTTAGAGAAATGCAGATCCTGTCCCCGCGGGATCTGCTGTTTTTCTATCCTTCATCCTACATAGACGACAGCGATGTAAAGACAGTCGCCGCGTTGCAGGACGGGGAGAAAACTACGCTAAAACTGGTGATATGCTCATCGCCTTCGGTTTTTTATCGAGGAAAGCTTTCCATGGTCAGCGTAAGCGCTAAGGATGATACCGGCAGAATTAAGCTAAAATGGTTCAACCAGCCATATATAAAGAATCGACTTTGTAAGGGCATGGAAGTTTTCGCTTTCGGCAGCGTCAATCTGCAAAATGGAGTAGCGCTCATCAATCCTCGCATATCGGATAAGTTGATGGGCATAGTTCCTGTTTATCCTCAGATTGCGGGAGTACCGAATGCTCTTCTGAGATCTGCCATTTCAGAGGTTCTGGATACGTTCGATGAAGACGATCCTGTTCCCACTGAGCTAATCAGAAAATACGGCCTGATGGCTCAAGGCGAAGCACTCCGCGAGATTCACATACCCTCCGAAATGTCACGCTTGCAGAAGGCGAGGGAACGTGCTGCGTTTGTAAACTCCATGCTGTACTTCATAGCGGCGGGACGTTTTGACACGGATCGTTTAGCAAAAAAAGGTATTGCCTATAACGTTGACGGTCTCATGGCAAGATTTATAAGTAAGCTAAGCTTTGTTCCGACAAACTCACAGCTTGAAGCAATGAGATCGATAGACAGCCATATGAGCGCCGACAAACCCATGAATATACTGTTGCAGGGTGATGTAGGTTCCGGAAAGACGATGATTGCCGAGTATGCTCTGGCTGTTGCTGCGGCTAACAATAAACTCGGAGTGATGATGGTTCCGACAGAGATTTTAGCTTATCAACACTATACGGTCATGTCTAAGCTGTTTTATGGTATGTGCTGTCTGTATGTCGGAAGCATGAGCGAGGCTGAAAAAGCGGAAGTGAGACGACAGATCGCGGCAGATGAGGTTAGTATAGTGATAGGTACCCATGCACTTCTAAACGGTAATTTGGAGCTGCACAGACTTGGACTTGCCATAACCGATGAGCAACACCGCTTTGGCGTCATGCAGCGGGCGAAGCTTGCTAACAAGTCGCAAGACGTAGATCTATTGGTTATGAGCGCGACCCCTATTCCAAGAACGCTCGCACTGCTTCTCTATGGAAATCTTGATATGGCGACATTGAGTGAGCTTCCGCCTGGGAGAATCCCGATTAAGACAAGGTTTGTCTCGCAGGACAAGCGCAAGGATATGTACAGATATATTGCTAAAAAAGCCGCTGAGGGCGAAAGAGCTTATGTCGTTTGCCCGCTCATAGAGCCAACAGAAGGCTATGAGGGCTTGTCGGCAAGTGAAGTTTTCTCTGAGCTGTCGGAGCTGTTGCCAAAGATAAGGCTTAAGCTTTTGCACGGAAGGATGAATGAAGCTGAGAAGATGAGCGCGATGCAGAGCTTTGCAAGAGGTGATACAGATATTCTTGTTGCCACAACCGTAATAGAGGTAGGAATTGATGTACCGGAGGCTTGCAGTATCGTCATTGAGGGAGCGGAACGTTTCGGACTTTCGACCTTGCATCAGCTTAGAGGTAGGGTGGGGAGAGGCAAAAAACAATCTTATTGCTATTTACTCTCTGACAACGCCAATCCGAACAGCAATGCGAGAATAGCCGCTATGCTTAATTGCAGCGATGGCTTTGAGATTGCAAAGCAGGACCTTGAGCTGAGGGGCGCGGGGGATGTATTGGGCATTCGCCAACACGGACAGGGCGACGCGTTCTCATACATGCTTCATGGGGGATACGATCTTGTTGATAAGGCTTCACAAGCCGCTAAGGAAGTTCTGGGCATGCAGCAAAGTGAAGCGCGTGCATTAATCAAGCTTGCCGAGGAGCGGTTTTGCGACAGCCGAGACATAGTTATGAACTAAAGAATGAGAGGCCTCATCGTTGATGAAGCCTCCCGCACACGTTTGAATTACTGCATATTCTTCTCGGCGTAAGCGATCATGCGCTTTACCATTTCGCCGCCGATACTGCCCGCCTCGCGGCTGGTCAGGTCGCCATTGTAGCCCTGCTTCAGATTGATATTCAGCGAGGACGCAACTTCAGACTTGAAGTTGTTAAGGCCGTTCTTAGATTCGGGGATCAAAGCTCCGTTTCTAGCCATGCAATTTCACCTCCTTTTGTAAGTGTAATCTTAATCTCTCCGATTTTTCGTTTTGTATTAGTGGTAAATTCTGCTTTTTTCGCTTTGTTTTGTTTATGTCTTGAAAAAAGGCGTCTGTTGAGTTATAATAAAGTGATTTTTTGTGGGGTAAAATGATGAAAGAAAAACTCTTGGTATCTGAAAACGAACTTAACAGACAAACGCAAATCGCGGCACGCATAGAAGCCGAGAATGCGGGGCTTGATAAGCTCTGCTTCGTAGAGACCTACGGCTGCCAAATGAATGTTCGCGACAGTGAGACCATATATGGACAGCTGCTTCGCATGGGCTATCGTGCGACTGCAGACAGAGACAAGGCCGATGTGCTGATCTTCAACACCTGCTGCGTGAGAGACCACGCGGAGAAACGTGTTTTCGGCAATATCGGAGCTTTGAGGGAGCGCAAGCAGGAGAAGCCGGAACTCATTATAGGAGTCTCAGGCTGTATGATGCAGCAAAACGATGTTGCCAAAAGGCTTATGCGAAGGTTCCCATATGTGAACCTGGTGTTTGGAACAAACGTACTGCACAGACTGCCCGAGATGTTTGAGATGGTGCTGCAAGGCGAAAGAGTGTGCGTTACTGACTCCGATGACGCCATAGCGGAGGGCTTGCCCGCCTTGCGCGACTCGTCCGTTTCCGCGTTTGTGAATATCATGTACGGCTGCAACAATTTCTGCTCGTACTGCATTGTGCCATATGTGCGCGGGCGAGAGCGTTCAAGAAGTGTCGAGGATATAGTTGGCGAAATCGAAGCGCTTGCAAAGACCGGAATCAAGGAAATCACTCTGCTTGGACAGAATGTTAATTCTTATTCAAGTGAGGGCGCTGACTTTGCGGAGCTTCTGCAAAGGGTCAATCGCATTCAATCGATAAGCAGGATACGCTTTATGTCGTCGCATCCAAAGGACTTGTCGGACAGGGTCATTGACGCCATCGCAGGCTGCGACAAGGTGTGTCACCATGTACATCTGCCCGTACAGTCGGGGAGCGACAGGATACTTGCGCTTATGAACCGCAAATATACCAGAGAGCGTTATCTTGAGATAATGTCTTTACTGCGCCAAAGGATAGATGATATCGAATTTACCACCGATATCATTGTGGGCTTTCCGACGGAGATGGAGGAGGACTTCGAACAAACTCTGTCACTCGTATCAAAAGCTCAGTATGCTTCTGCCTTTACGTTCAAGTATTCACCGCGAGCCGGTACAGCTGCGGCGAAGATGGATGGACAGGTGGAGGAAGCGGTAAAGAAGGACAGGCTTTTAAGGCTTAACGAGCTGCAGGCCGTCTATACTCGTCTTGACAACGAAAAGTACTTGGGCTATGTCGGTGAAGTCTTGATCGAAGGATTCGATGAACGAGATGAGACGCTGCTTTACGGTAAGTACTCAAACTTCAAGATGGTATATTTCAAAGGGGATCCATCGAGGGTCGGCCAGTTCGCGACCGTGAAAGCTGAGCGCTGCATGAGAAACTCGCTCATTGGCAGTGAGGTGAAATGAAATGGAAAACAATGCAACTCTCTTGGAAAGCTTAGCGTGTGAATATCGAGAGAAGCTCACCACGCTTATGGATTTGCTGCAAAGCGATAACTACGACGGTAAGGAAGCCGCCGCGTTAAGCTGCGATATTGAATACCTTAGAGATGTTATAACGCAGGAGATAGCAAAGGGCGGTGTGAGTGTGAGCTGTGCGGGGGATTGTTCCGTATGCTCCGGCTGCGCAAAAGGCTATAAAGGGGAGGAAAAATAGTATGGCGGGAACCATAACTCCCATGATGCGGCAATACCTTGAGCTGAAGGATCAGTACAAGGATTGTTTTCTGTTTTATCGTTTGGGCGACTTCTACGAAATGTTTTTTGATGACGCCAAGACAGTCTCAAAGCTGCTCGGCTTGACATTGACAGGACGCGACTGCGGGCTTGATGATCGCGCTCCCATGTGCGGAGTTCCTTATCATTCAGTTGACGGCTATATCAATCGTTTAATAGCTTTGGGCTGCAAGGTGGCTATCTGCGATCAAATGGAGGATCCCGCAACCGCAAAGGGGCTTGTTGAGCGCGCCATAACTCGCATAATTACTCCGGGAACGGTCATCGATAACGGTGTGCTTGACAGCAGCAAAAACAACTATATCGTCTGCGTGTACCTTGCAAAGAATGGCATAGGCTGTGCCTGCTGCGATGTATCAACGGGTGCGTTTTCAATAGCCGAATACCAAGGCGAATCTGCAGCGTCCTCCCTTATTGACGAGTTGGCAAGGCTCGATCCCGGAGAGGTTTTGGCGAATGAAACGCTGTTCGAAAACGAGCTGCTCACTCACAAAATAAAAAGCCTCTACTATCTTGAGAAGCAACCCGAGGTAGCTTTCCGCCAAAGCAGCGCCGTTGGTCGCCTCTGCCGTCATTTTGGCGTTAATTCGCTTGACGGTTTCGGAATAACGGATAAAGCCATTGCTGTTTGTGCTGCGGGTGCCTTAATGAAGTACCTTGAGGACACGCAGAAGAATGCGCTGTCACACATACGCTCTGTTAGATATGTCAATTCGCGTGACCATATGCATATCGACGCTTCGACAAGGCGCAATTTGGAGCTGGTTTCGCCGCTCAATCCCGACGGAAGCGGCAAAAATACATTGTTCGGACTGCTGAATCTTTGCAAGACCGGTATGGGTTCGCGAACTTTGAGGACATGGATTGAAAGCCCGCTGCAAAACAAGCTTGGTATAACACAGAGACTTGACGCCGTTGATGAGCTGTTCAATGAGTATCAAGCCTGTCAGAAGTTCTCCGCACTCTTGGACCGCGTATATGACATAGAGCGCCTATCAAGCAAGATAGCTTACGGAACGATAGGTGGCAAGGACTGTGTAGCTTTACTGCGTTCATTGCAGTGCATTGCTCCGATAAAGGCAATGCTGGGTGACGCACAGAGTGACGCGCTTGTCCGCATACAGCGGGAGCTTGACTGCATGGATGACGCGATTCAGCTTTTGGATTCTGCCATATCGCCTGACGCGCCTGTTGCCGTCAAGGACGGAGGGTTCATACGAAGCGGCTATAACGCGGAGGTGGATGAGCTTAGAGAGATCGAGCGCAACAGTAAAGCGTGGCTTGAAGCCCTTGTGACGCGTGAACGTGAGGCCACCGGTATCAAGACCCTGCGTATAGGCTATAACCGCGTGTTTGGCTACTATATCGAGGTCAGCAAGTCATTCACGGGCAAAGTCCCATATAACTACGAACGTAAACAAACCCTTGTCAACGCGGAGAGGTATATCACTCCGGAGTTGAAGGAGATAGAACAAAAGGTGCTTACGGCGGGGGATAGGCTCCTGTCGCTTGAGACGGAGCTTTACGCTCAGGTTAAGGAAGCGCTGCTTGACTGCATAGAAAGATTACAGGCCGATTCAACCCTTATAGGCGAACTCGATGCTTATTGTGCGCTCGCCATAACCGCAAAGGTCAACCGATATGTTAAGCCTGCCATAAATGAAGAAGGCATCATTTCCATATATGGCGGAAGGCACCCGATAGTCGAACACAGCAGCAGTGAGAGCTTCATTCCTAATGATGTACTGCTGAACCGTGACGCGGACAGGCTGTTGATTATAACAGGGCCGAATATGGCGGGCAAGAGTACGTTTATGCGCCAGACAGCCTTGATAACTTTAATGGCGCATATAGGCTCGTTCGTGCCTGCGGACAGCGCTGACGTCTGTATAGTGGACAGGATATTCACAAGGATAGGTGCATCTGACGACTTGGCTTCCGGCAGAAGTACGTTCATGGTAGAGATGAACGAGATGGCCAACATTCTGAATAACGCGACGCGGGACAGTCTGCTGATTCTTGATGAGATTGGGCGCGGAACCAGTACCTTCGACGGTTTGAGCATCGCATGGGCGGTACTTGAGCATGTAGCGGACATAGACCGTTGTGGCGCAAAGACGCTGTTCGCGACTCATTTTCATGAATTGAGCGAGCTTGAGGGCAAGCTTGACGGCGTAAAGAACTTTCGAATCTCCGTGAAGGAGATGGGGGAGAGCATACTGTTTCTTCGCAAAATTGTGAGAGGCAGTGCCGATAAAAGCTTTGGAATCCAGGTCGCAAGGCTTGCCGGCATACCTGATTCTGTCCTCAAAAGAGCCAAGGAAATACTTGGTGACCTGGAACAGGCGGATCTTGCGGCGAAGGAAAAGCGCGGCGGTCAGGTCACACAGGAAGAACAGCCGAAAGCCGGAGTGATTACGGGTGACGCAGACCGTGTTGTGATTCAAGCAATCAAAGCTTTGGATATAAACGCGATGTCTCCTATGGAGGCGTTAAAAACTCTATTTGAGTACAGCGAGATACTGATGGGGTAAGCAATCATGAATAACGTTATCAAGCCTTCAAAAATAATTGTATTAAGCCCGCATGTTGCAAACAGCATAGCTGCGGGCGAGGTTGTGGAACGCCCGTCTTCCATTGTTAAGGAATTGGTTGAGAACTCCATTGACGCCGGCGCAAGCTCAATTAGCGTTGAGATAAAAGAAGGCGGAATTGAAAGCATACTCATTTGCGACAACGGATGCGGAATACCGCCTGAAGATTGTCTGAACGCTTTTATGCGCCATGCGACGAGCAAAATTCATAGTGTAGAGGATCTTGGAAACATTGGCACACTCGGATTTAGAGGTGAGGCTTTGGCTTCCATAGCCGCCGTCGCAAGGACGTCGCTTACTACAAGGACTGCCGACAACGAATGCGGAAGGCGCGTTGTAATCGAGCAAGGGAAAATAGAGGAGAACGTTGACTGTGCTTGTCCGTTGGGAACGCAGGTTTTGGTGACGGATCTGTTTGCAAATATTCCCGCGAGACTGAAGTTCTTGAAATCTCCAAGAGCGGAGTCAGGCAGTATCGGTGATTATCTTTCAAGATGCATACTTGCCAACCCCGGCATTGCGATAAGATACGTCAGCAACGATAAAAAGATCTATGAGAGCTTTGAAGGACAATCCCTTAAGGATACCATCGTGCAGGTTTATGGACAGGCGGTGGAGTCGCAGCTTTTGAAGGTAGAATTTGACAATGGCTATATCCGAATTGACGGCTTTATAGGCTCATCCGAGCTGTCAAGTCCCAATCGCAGCCGCCAATCATTCTTTGTGAATGGCAGATACATTAAGTCCAACGCTTTGTCATTTAACGTCCTAAGGGCATATGACACACGGTTGATGTCTAACAGATACCCATTTGCAGTGCTTAACCTTACCATAGCTTTGGGTGAAGTTGACGTTAACGTGCATCCTTCAAAGACTGAGATACGTTTCGTAAACGAGGGTAAGGCTATGAACGCGGTATATATGGCTTGCAGGGAAGCGCTGAGCCGCGAGGTGATAACATACCCCAAGGTGAATGTAGCTTCTGAAGCTATGCCCTCAAGCTGTGAGGTTGTCATGAAAAGTTCGACAGCCGCGCCGTCATACGGAAGCATCGAGGACATACCCTTCGAGGAAAAGCCGATAGTTCGCAGCAGTGGCGACATGAGCGGTGGAAGTAAGGGAGCGGCGGATATTCCTAACCGAAAGCCGGAGACTTCATTTTATCATTCAAATGGAGCTTCATTCAGCATGAGAGAACCTTCTCGCTCCGCGGGAAACACATGGGAGTCCAAACCATTGTGGGATATTGCAAAACGTCCGACAAGTGTGGCCGAGCTTCGTGATGTGAATGTTGTGGGTCAAGTGTTCGGAACGTTCTGGATAGCGGAGAAGGGCGATGATATGTACCTCATCGACCAACACGCCGCGCACGAACGCAGACTTTATGAGCAGCTCATTAACCAAAAGATAAGCATGACTTCTCAAAGGCTGCTGATACCGATGACGGTGAAGCTTCTTCCGGAGGAGTATGAAGCCGTGTATTCATATACGAATGAACTCAAGCTGCTGGGATTCGTATGGAGCCAAGGCGACGAGCCATTGACCTTAAAGCTCAGTTCATTGCCCGTACTCGGAGGGAAGCTTGTAAATACAGCGTATTTTCCCGAGGCATTGGAGATACTGAACAACGGCAGTAAGCGTGTCGGTGAAGACCTCATAAAGGAACGGCTTACGCAGTCCGCTTGCAAGCACGCGGTTAAGGCAGGCGATGCATTGAGCCGTGAGGAGATATGCAGCTTACTCTCGTACTTCATTACTGACGGAATACCCTTGACTTGTCCGCATGGTCGTCCGGTCATAACCAAGATCTCACGCCACGAAATTGACAAGATGTTCAAACGAATAGTATGAGCAGCTCATCGGTTATTGCAATAATAGGGCCTACGGCCTGCGGTAAAACGGCTCTGTCTGTTGCTCTTGCGAAGCGCATAGACGCGGAGATAGTTTCCTGCGATTCCGCTGCCGTCTATAAGGGGCTTGACATAGGCACGGCCAAGCCCACGCAGGCTGAACAGTCGGGCGTTATACATCATATGCTAAGCTGCATTGATCCAAGAGAGACGAGCTTCTCGGTTCATGAGTTTGCTGCACTTGCGCGAAAAGCAATAGACGAGATTCAAAGCCGAGGTAAATGCGTGATAGCCGTCGGAGGCAGCGGGATGTATCTCGACGCGGTTTTGTGCGATATGGAACATTCCGCGCCATCCGATTCCTTGATTCGGGGAGAGCTTGAGCGTGAATATGATGATAGTCCCTTCACCCTGTACGCAGAGCTTAACAAAGTCGATCCGCATTGCGCAGAGCGCCTGCACCCAAATGACAAGAAACGTGTTGTGCGCGCAATGGAAGTGTACAGGATAACGGGCAAGCCGTTCTCCGAGCTAAACACGGATTACGCTGCGGCGCAGCAGCGCTATCGCTATGATACGGTAAAGGTAGGTCTAAATACTGACAGAGAAGTTCTTTACGCAAGAATTGACAAGCGTGTCGATGACATGATGAAGCGAGGCTTACTCGACGAAGTGAAGGCTCTGCATACGCAAGGCTTGGATGCTCGGCTTACTGCGATGCAGGCGATTGGATACGCGCAGCTGCTTGCATACCTTGATGGCAAGATTACGCTTGACGAGGCAGCAGAGGTGATTAAGCGCGATTCGCGCCGATTTGCAAAACGCCAGCTCACATGGTTCAATAGGGACAAATCGGTGGAATGGTTCGACGTTTCTCGGTTCATCAGTATCGACGAACTGTGCGGCGCCGTATATGAATATCTTAATATGAAAGGCAAGCTATGAGGATTTCAGAGTATTCAAGAAGGCTGATTATGTCCTGCACCCAGGAATTAGACAAGGTATTTGAAGGTTTTGACAGGAACGCGCTTTGTGTGGAGGAACGGGTTCTTGAAGCGTTTGCGAATAATCGCGTCTCCACACGGCATTTTGCGCCAAGCTACGGCTACGGATATGATGATATCGGCAGAGACGCGCTGGACCAAGTATTCGCAAACGTTTTTGAAGCCGAGGACGCGCTTGTGCGGCCGCAGCTTGCGAACGGAACGCATACACTTTTTACCGCGTTAGCTGGGCTTACAGAGCCTAACGAGGTGATAGTTTCGGCAACGGGCGCTCCATATGATACCATGGAGACAGCAATAGGCTTGAGCGGCTCGCAATACAGTTCGCTCATCAGAATTGGTATTGGCTTTGAAGCAGTTGAAATGGATGGGGATAAGCTTAACATACCAAAGGTGCTTGAAAGGCTTATTAGGAGCAATGCGAGGCTGCTGTATGTACAGCGTTCCCGCGGTTACAGCAGCCGAGATGCGCTCTCTGTTGAGGTCATAGACGAGCTGATACAGGCCGCTAAAAGAGTAAAAGAGGACGTGATAGTATTTGTCGATAACTGTTACGGTGAATTTGTGGAAGCTCATGAACCATGTTACGTCGGAGCAGATATAGTCTGCGGCTCGTTGATAAAGAACCCGGGCGGCGGACTTGCTCCTGCCGGCGGGTACATCGCGGGAAAGGCGGATTTGATAGACAGGATAGCACAGCGAATGACTGTGCCCGGCACGGGCAGGGAAGTGGGTTCTTATGCCGCCGGCTATCTGCCGTTTTATCAAGGCCTGTTCATGGCGCCTCATACCGTGGCGCAATGTCTGAAGGGGGCGGCTCTGTTTGCCGCGGCGCTTGAAAAATTAGGTTATAGTACCACGCCCGCGTCAACCGCTGCGCGTCATGACATAGTTCAGTCCATTACCTTTGGCAACAAAGACGCTTTGATAGCATTTTGCAAGGCTGTTCAGGCGGCTTCCCCGATAGACTCCTTTGTTACTCCCGAACCATGGGACATGCCGGGGTATACCGACCCTGTTATTATGGCAGCGGGAACAATGATACAGGGTGCGACCACCGAGCTGAGCTGTGATGGCCCCATACGCGAACCATACACCGCTTATCTGCAAGGCTCTTTATCGTTGGAACACGCACAGCTTGCGGCCATGCTCACGGTGGATGCTCTGCGAAAGGGATAGCGGCTACATCCTGCGCATAAGTCCGACAACCTTGCCGACAACCTCGATACGTTCAGGCTCAACGCATATAGGAGAATGATTCTTGTTTTCGGGCATGAGCTTCACACAGGTTTCGGTAACATAAATGCGCTTGACCGTGACCTCACCGCCGTCTATACGCGCAACGACGATGTCACCTTCAGTGAATTGTTGACGGGTGTTGACGATGATGATATCATGATTCATGATTCCGGCGTCAATCATGCTGTCGCCTTGAACGCGGAGCATAAAGGTTTCGGAAAGCTCAGCTCTGTGTACAAGCTGTTCGGGCAGCATGAAGCTTTCCTCGATGTTCTCATCAGCCATAATGGGTATGCCGGCGGCTACTCTTCCAAGCAGGGGAACAGAGCCTCGTCTCTTCGGCAAAGCTTCTTCGGTTATGGTGTATGCACGATTGTGGTTGGGATCCTTGATTATGTAGCCCTTGTTCTCAAGCGTGACAAGGTGAGCCTGAACCGTAGCTGTTGAGCTTATGCCAATACTGCCGCATATCTCACGGACGGTGGGCGGATAACCGTTAGCTTCGTAGTATTCGCAGACAGCGCTGAATACCCGTTGCTGCGCTCTTGAAAGATTGTCCATTTTCGCTGCTCCTTGCTTAGTTAGGAACAGTATATCATGGATATAACTAAATTGCAAACATTTGTTCGGGGTTTTTATGAAAAAATGTGTTCTTGGGCTTAGAGAAGCCTGCAACAACTGCGGTGAGTGTGACAACCGCTGCATACGGGACGTCAACAAGATATGCGATAACTGCTTCGCCTGCATAGACGAGAATCAAGCCGACTATGCGGAGATAAGGATTACCGATATTCTCATGATAGAGGAGGGCCCAGAGGATAGGGGAGAGGACGAGGATTAGATAGGGTCGTCTTTTCCTATTTCGGGAATGTCTTTTTCATCGTCCCTCAGTGTAACCATATTAGCCGCGCTTCTGCGACGCTCTTCTGACATTGCCGCATAGTGCCGCCTTGTAGTATTGACGTCCTTATGTCCGAGAACGTCAGCTACAAGATATATGTCGCCGCTTTCGGAGTAGAGCATGGTTCCGTATGTGCTTCTTAGCTTGTGAGGGGTTATCTTTTTGAGCGGACAAGCCACCTTGGTGTACTTACTCACAAGGTTTTCTACCGCTCTTGCGGTTATCCTGCGCCGCTGTATCGACAGGAACAAAGCATCTTCATGACCTTCAAGCGTGACCTCTTGGTTTCTTTGCTCCAGATATCTAAGCAGAGCAGTTCGCACTTCATCCCCAAAGCTCAGTATTTCCTGATCGCCGCCTTTGCGCGTAACAACGAAGCTGTCGGTTTCAAAGTCTATATCATCGACGTCTATGCCTACAAGCTCGCTGATACGGATTCCCGTACCCAGAAATAGGGTGAGTATTGCCGCATCTCGGACTTTTGTGGTCTGATGATACTTCTTTTGTCTCTCTGAAAGACCCGCGCCATCGTCGGTTCTGTCAAGCAATTCGGCAACTTCATTCGGTTCAAGGCGTATAATCGCTTTCTCATGCAGCTTAGGAGAATCGACTAATGCGGCAACGTTTGCGCTTATCAGCTGTTGCTTGAAGTAATACTTTAAAAAGGATCGTATTGCCGCAAGCTTTCTTGCCTTGGCGTTCTCGCTGTTTTCGAGTTCGCGCTCATCCTTTTTGTATAATGTAACCGAATCGAGGTAAAGTTCAATATCAAGAGCCGATACACTGTCCAAATCCGATAGGGTAATGCTCTTGACTGTCTTGTCCTTAAAGCCGTCTTGTTCCGTTACCAGAAACTCAAAGAAAGTTCTCAAGTCTATCGCGTATCCATATCGTGTTAACACACTGCTTCGCGTTTCCATGCTTCTAAAATACAACCCACAAAACTGCGGCAGATCCTTCAGAACTTGCCTAAGCTTGACGGTGTAGTCCTTTTTGCGCGTGGTTTGATAATCGCTCATTCAAACAGCTCCTTGGGGAAGATGAACTCATTATAGCGCAACTATTCGTTAAACACAACTTTAACGAATAGTTGTTCATGAAAAGTTTGGATTTTATGTTTCAGGAACGACTTATGGTGTCGATCGCGGCTCTTGCCATACTGTCGCAGCGATTGTTGTATTCGTTGGAAGCATGTCCCTTAACCCAAACAAACTTAACTTGATGCAAAGATTTCACATCGATGAGTTCATTCCAAAGGTCTTGATTCTGTACGGGAGTCTTTGAGCTTGTCAGCCATCCGTTGCGCTTCCAATTCTCAATCCATTTCTTTTCAAATGCGTTGCAGACATAACTGCTGTCCGAATAAACCGTTACAATACACGGTTGATTCAACAGCTTCAAGCCTTCTAAAACGGCCTTTATCTCCATACGATTGTTTGTGGTTTCAGGCTCCGCGCCGCTTTCGGTCTTTTCGTGCTGATTATATAATAAAATACACGCCCAACCGCCTGCGCCCGGATTGCAGGAACACGCACCGTCCGTGTAAAGACTAACTTCCTTCATTTGGTATCACTCCCAATGCCTTAACAAATTGGATGCAGCTGTCTATGGCCGCGATCTGAGTGTACTTCAGCTGCATCGCGTATTCTGTGCTGCTCCAATTCATATTAGCATTGTTTTCGAGAAATGTCGACAGGAATTTGTGTAAAACCTCCAAAGTACTGCAAAGCTCGGTTAGGCTTCCTTGAGCGTCGCTTGTCTTAATCGTTTCGATAATATATTGTATATTATCTACACTTAGCGCAAAGCTTTCATTGACGTCGTCGGCACCGATTTCGCCTCTGTCAAACGACAAGGAGAAGTCCGTGAGCTGCGACGGCAGGCTGAACACATAGGCAAATCCGTTTTCTGCCGTTTCAGCAATGCTTTTTTCTGCGCTTAAGCTTACCTGCAGCTCATCGGTATGAACAATATAAGCACTGTTTTTGTAACCGTCTTCTCTTAGTTGCTGCTGCACCTTATACAGGCTTGCTTCATCGGTGTATGCCGCGCCTATCACGCGGAAGCTCTCATCCTTAATAACATAACCCGCCGCGCCTATACCGCGGTACTGCTCAGCGGCGATTGACGCTGAAGCCTCATCGGAAAAGTAATCCAACTGCAGCATGTAAAAAGTCATAGCGGCAAACTGCATGTTTGTTGTTACAAGCTGATCTTCGTTTGAAGAAGGGCTGAGACCCTCTACGGCTTCGTCTCCATTTTGCAGACCCTCATTGACGTTTTCGTTTATGGCGTCGTTCTCGAACTTCTCAGAAAAGCAGCTGATTATCGGAGCGATTATTCGTTCGCTTACATAGTCGGCCGCCTTGCTGCTTGAAATAATTGCGACAACTGCGGCGCACGCAAGCAGCAACAAAACGACAACTGCCCGTCCTCCCCCGCGAGTTTGCTTTCGCTGTGACCCGCCGTATCTGCTTTGGTATTGCATCTAATGAAAACCTCCTTACATTCTGTGATACACTTTATGCAAGGAGGTGAGATATTATCTTATTTTTTGGATAGGATTACTTCATGCGTTTCTTGTCGCGTTTTGAGCGAGTGTCGTTTGCGTCCAACACTTCGTATGGCGCGTCTATTGAGGGCTTTTCATCCGAAGGAGACTTGTCAACGGCGGCAGGCTCACCATCGCCGTGATAAATGAGAGTATTCTCGTCCACCGGTCCAAGCTGTATCGCATTGCTCACATACTTCTTGACGGAGAACACGAAGTTCGTCCACTCGCCTTGAACGCTTGAAACCTCGATATGCTCACCAAGCTTGTCCAGCACCTGCTTAGCTATCGATAGACCGAGACCGGTACCGCCTTCTTTGCGCGACTTATCGGCCTTATAAAAGCGCTCAAAGATGTGCGGGAGATCCTCCTGTGAAATACCACAGCCATTGTCCAACACTGTAATATACACATAGCCCGTATCCTGCGTTGTGGTAATCCTAATAAGACCGTTGGGCTTTGCTCCGGCGTAACGCATGGCATTGTCCAAGAGTACGACAAGAACCTGCTCGATTCTGTCAGGATCACTTACCACATCGTGAGCGTCGCAAAGGTCTATTTCAAGTCGTATTCCACGCTTTGATACTTCGGTTTGATAACCCTGAGCCACATCGGAAATGAGGTCTTTAATATCAAATTGACGAACCTCCATGTACTCTGTACCGGACTGAAGCCTTGACAGCTGAAGCATATCGGTAATAAGGCGTGAAAGTCGCTCAATTTCATGCAGCATAATGCCGTAGTAGCGTTGTCTGGTTGCTTCATCCTTGACCATATTGTCGGCAAGGGGTTCCAAGAGGCCGCGAACGGCGGTCAAAGGCGTGCGCAGTTCATGGCTGATATTGGCGACATAGTCGCGGCGAACTCTTTCAAGCTTCTCAATCTCGCTGATATCCTTAAAGAGTCCTACAACGCCGGTGCAGTCGCCATTATCGGTAATTACGGGTACAATAGATATCCAAAGCATTCTTTCACCGGGCAGCTCATAATGCAGTGTCCTTGGCTCTTTTGAGTCTAAGACAGCCATGAAGGCGTCCCAAATACTGTTATCGGGTATTAGGTCGATGGGTGAGGTTACGTCAACCGCGCCGAACATCTTCATCAGAGCTGGATTGTAATGCGTCAGATTACCGAGGTTGTCAAGAGCCGCGACCCCTTCTGAGAAGCTTGACAGAATATAGCTGAGCTGTCGCTTTTCGCTGTCAAGCTGATGTATTGTAGATGACAGCGCCTCGCTCATTTGGTTCATCGCTCTTGCGAATATGCCCATTTCGCCTGAATAATTTTCGTTGGCACGAACTTCGTAGTTACCCTTTGCAAGCTCTATTGCCACATCTGTCATAGCGTTGATAGGCTTGGAAAGCTGACGAATGCTGATGAACGTAAAAACTAACATCAGGGGCAGGATGGCAGCCACCATTATCCACAGTACGGAATTCAACTTGTCAAACGCTTCATCGATGTGACGTATGTCGCGCAGAAATAAGACGCATCCTTCCAACTCATTGTTTTGGTTGTAAAGAGGCGCTCCGGTACAGATTACATTTGTCTTTGAGTCCAAAGTAAGCTTGGGTATGCTGACTCGTTCGCCCGTTGCCATAGCGCCGACGATTATCTCATTCAGTCCTGTGTAGTCGTTCTCGGTCAGCGTTGTGTAAGCCTGCTGGGTTATGCCGTCATAGTAGTATACTGAGACGTCATTCATCTTTGACAATAGCTGTAACGCTTGAAAGAAGTACGACCTGCTTGCGAACATACTGTCTTTGATATAGTAAAAATCTATTGCCGCGTCAGAAACAGAGCTCAACGAATCAAGCTCCAACTTGATGTAGGTTCGTTTTCCGAATTGGGAATACGCAGCCACAAGAAAAATATTGCACAGCAGCAATATTATGACGCACATAATCAGTGCGCGTTTGAAGATTACACCCTTGAACATCAGTCGAGTTCGAACTTATACCCCACGCCGTAGATTGTCTTGATACTCCAGCCGAGGTTCGTGGAATCCAGTTTCGCACGCAGACGTTTGATGTGCGTATCAACGGTGCGAGTCTCACCCGGGAAGTCATAGCCCCAAACCTTTGAGAGCAGTGATTCGCGTGTGAACACCTGTCCGGGGTTCGACGCGAGCATATAGAGTATCTCTATCTCCTTCGGTGTACAGATAACCGGCTCGCCTCTGAGCAAGACCGAATAGGAGTTCAGGTCTATTGAAAGGCCATTGTACTCGATATGGTTCTTGTCATGCTCGGTATCCCTTGAATTGACTCTGCGCAGAATGGCCTTAATCCTTGCTACGACTTCACGCGGACTAAAGGGCTTTACTATGTAATCATCCGCACCTAATTCAATGCCGATAATTCTATCCACTTCTTCGCCTTTCGCGGTTAACATGATAATGGGTACGGTTGATTTTCTGCGAATCTCCCTACAGACTTCAATGCCGGATTTTCCGGGCATCATTATATCGAGTACGCAAAGCGAAATAGTGGAGTCAAGCGCCGCCATCGCCGCGTTCCCGTCGTATACGTCAACATAGGAGAAGCCCTCCGACTCCAAGTAAAGATGCAAAGATTCATGGACGACATATTCATCGTCGGCGATCAAGATTTTCCCTTCCATTGCGTCACCTCATACGTATTTTTTCACGATATAATTATAGCACATAAATAGCGAAAGTGTTCAGCATTTCATGGTTTTTTGAAATCTTTTCACTTTCGCTACATAACTGTTTGTTGTTATGGCTATGGAATGGGAGTAGCGGAAGGCTCGGCGCCCTCCCCCGTCCCCGCGTTATCCGGAGTTGGCGTCACTTCGGCTCCGCAAATCGAGCATATCGGGAACTCCAAAATGAAGTCTTCGGTCGATTTCGCCGTTCGCTTATAGGTGTCGCCAAAGACTTTTGCCAAAAGTTCATCGCTCATGCGGTAGAACGGAGACGACTGTCTGATCAAGCAATAGGTAACCGTGGTGATATCCTCAACGGCACATTTATCGCAAGCGACACAGCCCGACTTTGTGCAAATCTTGAGCGAGACATGCATATCGCAGGTCGAGGTCGGCACTTGGCTGTATGTAAAGAAATCGTCAATTAGGGCAAAACGTTTGCCAAAACTGGATCGAGTGTAATTGTAGTAGTCAAGGCAGGCGTCACATGCGACCAAGCCCGAAACAGGGCATATGGTCTTGGTAATCAAGCCGAGTGAGGATTCATCAGCGTTTATTATCTTGCTGTCGGCTTTGCCCTCCATGATTTTGGACATGAAGTCCTGCCACAATGGCGCCGCATAGTCACCGCCGGTAGATCCGCTTTTGAGCTTGTTGGCAGGATAGTCATGTCCTATCCAAACGACGGAGGTATAGTCGCAGGTCATGCCGGCAAAGTACACACTCGCATAGTCGGAGTTGGTTCCTGTCTTCCCTGCCACGGTATGTCCTTCAATCTTTGCTGCCGTACCGGTTCCGGATTCAACGACGTCCGTCATCATATCCACAAGCATATAGGCGGTTGACGCGCTGTTGTATACCTGTGTGGACGCACCGCGCATTTCATAGGCGTCTAAGATGACATTACCCTGTTCATCGATAACATAGGTAAAGGAGATCGGGTCGTTATAGTAACCATTGTTTGCAATGGCGGCGTAGGCAGAAGCCATCTGTATCGGCGTTATGCCAGACGTGCCTAAAGCAAGTCCTGGGCCGTCCTTGTTAAGCTGCGAGGAGGGTATGCCCATGCGTTCCATGTATTCTACGGCAAGCTCAACTCCTACATAGTCGAACAGCAGCCTTCCCGCTACAACATTGAGAGACTCGGTCAAGCCCTCTCTGACGGACGTAGGGCCAAAGTATCGACTCGTTTCCCTTACTCCCACGCTCGGATACCCATTCTCGCCGCCCCAACCATCTATCGTCCAAGGAACGTTAGCAATAATCGTTGCGGGCGACACGCCGTTATCGAGCGCAGGCCCATATATCGAAAGCGGCTTGATGGATGAACCCACCTCTGTATAGCTTTGATATGCGCGATTGATGCCTTTTCTGATCTCCGGCTCGGTGCGCCCGCCAATTATTGCGCGAAGCTCTCCTGTGTCGGAGTCAATAACCACTGCCGCAACCTGAGGTTCAATGGTTTTAATGGTAATGCTGTCGGAAACTACCTCTTCAACCTCGGCTGCGTCGGGGTCGGCAAGCTCCGGGTATTCGCTCCAATTGGCTATGCTTTCCTGGACAGTATCTTGAATTGAGGTATCCATCGTTGTGTAGATCGTGTATCCGCCTGAACGCAGTTTGTTTTCATAGATGGCACGATTCGACGCCGTGTCTGCAAGGCCATCCTTTTCAAGCCAACAGCCTATGACGTCCTGAATGGCATACTCGATGAAATATGCGCGTTCGTACATGCCTGAGTATTGGCTTTCTTCGAATATTACCTCGTTTTCATTAAGTGCGGAATTGTATTGCTCACGGGTAATATAGCCGTTTTCGTACATACGCTTGAGAACTGTGTTAGTCCGCTCTTGAGTGCGCTCATAGCGATTAGTCCCGTCCTCGTCGGTACGCACATACATATTAAGACGGGGATTGTAACCATAGGGGTTTTGCGTTAACCCCGCAAGCAGGGCGCATTCACGCAAAGTAAGCTCTGAAAGCTCTTTCCCGAAATAGTCCTTGGCGGCGGTAACAACTCCATAATTAGAGCCTCCAAGGTATATGTCGTTTAGATAGGCTTCAAGAATCTGATCCTTGTCCCATTCCTTTTCAAGCTGCAAGGCAAGGTACGCTTCCTGAATCTTTCGCTTGTATGTACGCTCGGAAGAAAGCACCTTGTTCTTGATAAGCTGCTGCGTCAGCGTACTGCCTCCGGAGGAATTACTGTTGCCCAATATCTCCAACGCAGCCGAGAAAAGACGCTTAAAATCGACGCCCTGATGTTTATAGAAGCGAACATCCTCAACGGCGATGAAAGCAAGCTTGAGGGTCTCCGGCACGTCCTCAATATTAACCCACTCGCGGTATTCTATGGCTGACATTGTTGTAAGCTCATTGCCGTACATATCGCAAATTGTAGTACTTCTGTCGCTCTGTGTAAGCTGCGAGGTCTCGAAGTATGGTACCGTACTTATATACGCAGAGACAACGCCGTAGACTAAGCCCAATGCACCAAAGCCCATTATGGCCGCGGCAACTATTATGAGCTTAAGCGCGCTAAACAATACGTCAAGCACAAAAGGACGCTGTTCGCGTCTGCGCGTCAGCTTGAGCTGTAAATGCTCTGACCTGCTGTTTGCAGTTAGAGACTCCTGTGTTGTTCCTTTGTTTCTACCGGCTTTCATTGCTCCTCCTATCTTGGAACTTGAGTATATCATATCCTCAAGGCTTTGTCTTGTGGGCTTTTCTGAAATTCAAAAAATAATCATATATTTGTCACAAAAGGTGTTTACAAATCACAACCGATGTGTTAGAATGCTCAGGTCGGTTGACGTGGGGCATTAGCTCAGTTGGTAGAGTGCCACACTGGCAGTGTGGATGTCAGCGGTTCGAGTCCGCTATGCTCCACCACGAAATAAGACACATTTGCCTATTGCGCAGATGTGTCTTTTCTTGTTTTACAGAACGCTTCTGCATCATATTATAGGGACAAGAGGAAAATTAATACCGCGCCCACTGAACAGACGCGGTACCGGTTGTGAAGAACTCCTATCTACTCAGGCATCGGGCCGCGATATTCCGACTTGCCAAACCCAAGTATGGGCAGGAACACATACGGCGCGAGCACAAGCCCTGCCTTGAAGCCGCTGCCCTTGTTGAAACAATTGCCAAGCTTTATATAGGTTAGTATGCTCATGACTATACCGACGATTGGAATTAACTCAAGAAGGAACAGCCATCCCTTGCCCCAAGTGATTTCATACAAGACGTAGTCACTATAGAATGGGATAACAGCCGCCCAACCATGCGCTTTGGCCTTCATGAAAACAAAGCACAATCCGATGAGTATCATTGCGCAAACTGCCAGAGACAGCAGCGAGATCACCAAGGCGTTGGCAAGTATAGGCGCTAAATACTTAATGTAAGTGGGCAGTTGTTCAAACGGTATGGACATAATGACCTCCTTCGCGATCGTTCAATCAGTGTAGTGTGGGCTTGGCATAACAGGGCTTGTCAAATGCCAAGATGCGCATTGGTCAAAGAGCGTCAGAATAAAGCGCCTCCGAAAGTGCAAACAAGGTCAGAGCTTAACCCTTTACAAATACTCCGCCGTAGATGGACTTGTCAAAAGCCAATATTGGCAGGAATACGATGGGAACCAAAGCCAAGCCGGCCTTAAAGCCGTTGCTCTTGCCAAAGCAAGCGCCAAGCCTGATGTAGCACAAGATCGTGACCACTACATTGGCTACGGGGATTAAGAGTAATAAGAACTTCCAACCATTGCCGTAGACAATTTTGAACAGGATATAGAGGTCGTAGAACGGGACGATGGCGGCCCAACCGGGCTGACCGGCTTTTCTGAATATGAACCAAAGAGCGACAATCATCAAGGCACACAGCGCGCAGCTCAAAGCACTCGATACGCCTGTTAATCCGAGCGATGAAGCAATGTACTCCGGTTCAGGAATCAAGTCCAAAAGAGTAATCATTGTACAGTTACCTCCCAATATATTTGTCGGAAAATGTTCAACGTTCCAACAGCGTAATTATACTTCTTTCAACGCAAATGTCAATATAAATATCAGCTGAGGCAACTATGGCAAGTGTCGCGAAACAAATTTAGAAGAAAAAGTAGTTGACAATAACAAAAGTCGGTGTTAAAATACAGCTTGTGTCACGGGAAACCGTAATGCGAAATAATGTATCTCTGGGTGTAGCGCAGTTTGGTAGCGTGCTTGAATGGGGTTCAAGAGGCCGGAAGTTCAAATCTTCTCACCCAGACCATAAAGAAGTCCCGAATTGTCTGACCAAGTCGGGACTTTTATTTTTAACTTTTACTCGGGATTAATTACGATATACAAGCTGTCCTCGGTAAGCTTTGAGCTGCAGCTGTAATCATCCCATTCCCACTTAAACTCCTTATCATTGTTTGCAGCGTCGAATATCGATGTAACAATAGGCGGTATGTCGGCCGCCTCATAGCCATACAGATATGAAAAGATAATACCGAGCGTATCCGCCAAACGCTGCTTTTCCACTTCAACGCTTGAAACGTAAAACTCGGAAAGCACTCCGTCAAGATTATACGGACGGTCCACGACTAAGGTAAAACCATAAAGATTATAGGATGGTGAATATATGAAGAGTTTCGCGTTTGTAACCTCACCATCGATAATGATTGAGTATTCTCCGCCCTCGCCGTCAAGTGTGAGTCCCTTGGCATGAAGTGCGCTTACAACATCGCATTCAGTCAATGGCGTACTCGTTGGATACGCCTTCGCCAATGCTTCCTCTTTGTTTCGTGATACCCGTTCACCAATAATCCCAACAATTATCAGCACAATAACAAGCACCACCCCACATACGCCGGCAATGAACTTTCTTCTGTTCCTTAGGACATAACCACGACTTGGCATATAACCTCATTCCCAATGAAGATAAACTGACGAGCTTTGGAAGGTTTAATACCGGCTGATGGCGTATTCCGATAATCTCATCGCCATAAAGCCACAGCATTCGACAAGGATATGTTAACACAACGACTGCGCGAATTCAAGACAATACTTCTATTTTTGAAGCGATTTGCCAAAGCATTTACCAATACTTCAGAACACAATAGGCTGTGACAGCCATACTGCCACAGCCTTTGTTCAGAACCAAGTTATTGAGCAGCTATTTCAACGCGCCGCCGCAGTATTCACAACAGCCGTTCTCGTCGGGCGTCGTTGCAGCTCCGCAGAACGGGCAGGTCATGGCCTGCTTGGGCGCGCTCGCTGCCTCCGCAGCCTTCTTGAAATCATCCTTGACCTTGCTGAAGGTCTGCTTAATCTCGTCAGCTCTTGCCGAAGCTTCCCTGTAAGCTATACCGCCGCGATTGTTAATCTCGCCCTCATTCAATTTGAACCTAATCTCATTGAACCAGGGTGAGTTCACATGAACCATCAAATAGAAATCATATGAGTATTCGTATCTTGGCGGATTGTAGCTCACGGTATTCCCGTCAGCGTCCCTGCGCTTGAGTTCGCTCCTATTCTCATCGATATCAAGATCACACCCTGTAATCTGCGTAAAGTCCATGACGTCGGGGTTCACGTCACGCCAGTTTCGTTTTGAGCTAATAAGGCACTGCGCCTTATCTTCATCAAAATAAATCTTTGTAGCGGCGCCGATAACCTTGGTTGGGTTGAATTCCGCAACACGTTCTTGATTGGCTTCGCGATACGCAAGCTGCTCCTTGATATCATCTACCGTCGATCTGCGCCTGTCGCTGAAAAACGGTGAAAGCTTGTTTGCGCAATCCTTGCACAGATTGCCGTCCTCGAGCTTGCGGTTACCTAAAAAACCTATTTTCTCGCCGCAGACACTGCAAAATTTCTTGTCAAAAAGTCCCATCTTTACCTCCTAAAAATAATCTATGCGTGTTACTATGGTCAATCCTGATCTTCATACTCCAAATAATTCTCTTTCGTCTTGATCTTGTCCCAAAGCCCGTAGGTTTCCGTGTGCGTTAAGGCATGCATCATCTTCTCCTGCGCGTCCGGCACTATGGTTGTCAGATGCTGCAGAAGCTGCTTTGCCTCCTCGCGCTTTGTATGCCCCGCAATATCGCAATTTGCCGCAAGAACTGGCAACTCAAGCTGCCTTGCGACAGACAAGGCATATTTCTCCGGGAGAAAAATCAACGGCCGTATGATGGTAACATCAGCCCTTGAAAGGTAGGTCACCGGGTCGAAGGTGTTTATACGCCCCTCATATAGAAGGCTCATAATAAGTGTTTCAAGAACATCCTCGCGATTATGACCCAAAGCTACCTTGTTGCAGCCGCGAGCCTTCGCCGCGTTGTTCAAGGCTCCGCGCCTAAGCTTGGCGCACAGGGCACAGGGGCTGCGCTCCTCTCTGTACTCAAACACGACTTTCCCTATATCGGTGTGAAGGACCTCGAAATCTATGCCGATGTCCTCCGCCATCTTGTATATTGCCGTACAATCCTGACTCTTCAGCCCTAAATCAAGCATGACGGCGCACACATCAAACTTGGCATACGCAAAGTGTTGATAAAGCTTCATAGCGCGCATTAAAAGAAGGGAGTCCTTCCCTCCCGACACTCCGACACAAATCTTATCCCCATCCTTGATCATGCCAAAGCGCTCGTCAGCTCTTCGTATCGAACCTAAAACCCTTTTCATAATAAAAGTATATCATAGTTGAGCGTCTGTGTAAAGTGCGTGTATTCGCAAAAAGTAATTGTAAAATATTTGCGGCTTTAGTGTATCATGACCTTGCTCATTAATGCCTGTCATGGTATAATTCCTCCTTGATTACTTGCAGGGGTAAATGATGAACGTTGTTGAACTTTTTGCGATAGCCGTAGGGCTGTCGATGGATGCTTTCGCGGCTGCTGTGTGCAACGGCCTCGGTATGAAGAAATTCGTCTGGTCACAGGCTTTGCTCTGCGCCCTGTTTTTTGGCTTCTTCCAAGCGTTGATGCCGCTTTTGGGGTACTTGCTCGGTTCAAGCTTTGCCGAGTTTATCGCTCCTTATGACCACTGGGTTGCGTTTGCTCTGCTCGCCATAATCGGCGGTAAAATGATATGGGATGCTTTCCATCCGGATAAGAACGAGAATCCCCAAAAGCAACGCGGCGCCCTCCTGTCGCTGCTCATAATGGCTGTCGCCACAAGCATAGACGCCTTCGCCGTAGGAGTAACATTCCCTACTCTGCTCACGATCCCGCTTTACGTCGCTCTGCTCATCATTGGATGCACCACTTTTGTACTGTCGTTTTTTGGCGTGTATATCGGAAAGCTATTTGGGACACGTTATCAAAAACCGTCGGAGATATTCGGAGGCTGTGTGCTCGTTCTGCTTGCAATTAGAATTTTGATCGAAGGGCTGTTGGCATGAGCTCTGTGCGAAATCGCCGCAGATCGCGCTATCTCGGCTTGCCGCTTTGTTTGATTGCCGCGGCGGCTTTGATATTCATTTTCTGGCGTATTGAATCCGAACGTCAGCTGTCAACGGCCGAAGCATCACCTTTAGCGACATTGGTCAGTTCACCTGAACCTATCGTATCCGCTGAACCCACGGCGTCCGCCGTTGCGACGGACGTGCCTTCCGCAACTCCCGAACCTATCGCAGCCCCCACCGCTTCGCCTGTGCCGACGGGTCTGTTGGGAGGAAAGTTCGCGGATCTCTTTGCTTCCGATTCTGCCGCAACTTTCAATGACAAGTCCTATATCTCGGATTCCGCTGTTCTGCTGTTTGGAGAGTTCTACGATCCGTCAAGCTATTCGAAAAAAGTAACCTACTTTGTCATCGATATCTACATACGGGATATTGAGCTTTTAAGAACCGGCTGTGCTTATGACGACTTCAATCGCTCCAGAATCGGCTACTTCGATAATATATGCTCTTCCTACTCAGCGCTTGCCGCAATCAACGGTGACTACTACGCTTTCAATAATGACGGCATTGTTCTAAGGAACGGAGAGCTGTACCGCAAGAAGCTTGATGGGTTCAACGATGTATGCGTCCTATTCAGAAACGGCGAAATGGCAATATATGATACCGACAAAATAAACATTAATGAGTTGCTTGCGCTCGACCCTTGGCAGGTTTGGGACTTCGGGCCCTCGTTGTTGGATGATGACGGCAACGCAAAGAGCAGCTTTAGCAGTGACTATTCCGGCATTCTCAGCAGAAATCCGCGCACAGCAATAGGATATTTTGAACCGGGTCACTATTGCTTTGTTGTCGCCGACGGCAGACAAGGCTCCTATTCACAGGGTCTTAGCATGAGCGACCTTGCGCGCTTGATGCAATCTCTCGGCTGCAGTATCGCTTACAACCTTGACGGCGGACAAACCAGTCAGATGTACTGGGACGACTCCACCTGCAACAACCCGTACCATGACGGCAGGGCGACGAGCGATATCATCTATATCGCTGCAAGCGTACCCCAAAGCTGACGATATTTACACTTTCGTATAGCAGCTCTCGTCGATGCTTGACGGGGGCTTCTTTTTCGTTTACAATCGTCTTGTTAGCAGTAAAATTCTACGCTCGTGGAGGGTGCAATGTCGCAGATAGCGGTATCAAAGCTTTCGTTTACATACGATGGGAGCTATGACCCCATCTTTGAAGACGTCAGCTTTTGCATAGACAGCGATTGGAAGCTTGGCTTTATAGGCAGAAACGGTCGAGGTAAAACCACCTTTCTTCGATTACTGATGGGAGAGTTGGAGTATTCGGGAAGCATAAACGCGTCCGTAGACTTTGAGTATTTCCCCTACCCCATTTCCGACACACATTGCAGCGCCCTGGAGGCTGCCGAATCCGTATGCCCGGAGCTTGAATACTGGCGTTTGGTACGCGAGCTTTCGCTTTTGGAGATGAGCGAGGATGTATTGAGCCACAGCTATGAGACGCTGTCTGCCGGTGAGAAAACCAAGCTGTTGCTTTCGGCATTGTTCATGCGAAGCTGTCGTTTTCTGCTCATTGACGAACCGACCAATCCTCTGGATATGCATGGCCGCCGCGTGGTTGCGAACTACCTAAACTCCAAAAAGGGGTTTATACTTGTTTCACACGACAGGATCTTCCTTGACAGCTGCGTTGACCATATACTTTCGATAAATAAAACAAATATCGAGATTCAACAGGGTAACTTTTCCTCTTGGGATGTAAACAGAAAGCGTAACGATGCTTTCGAGCTTGCTGAAGATGATAGACTTTCGAACGAGATATCTCGCCTTGGACGTTCGGTTCGTCAAACGACATGCTGGGCGGATTCAGCGGAAAAAGCCAAACGCGGAACAGTCTCCGAAGTCAGCGCTGACACGGGGTATGCCGGACATAAAGCCGCCAAAGTCATGAAGCGTGCTAAGGTAATAGAGCAGCGTAAGGTGCGCGCCAAAGATGAAAAGTCATTATTGCTTCACAACATTGAAAATGCCGAAAGCCTGAAGATACATCCCCTGCCCTATTTTACAAACAGATTGCTTTCGTGTGAACGACTTTCGGTATGCTACGACAGCAAGCCGATATTCTCTCCAATATCCTTGGACCTTGAAGTCGGCGACAGAGTCGCATTATGCGGCGGAAACGGCTGCGGCAAGTCGAGCCTTATCAAGCTCCTCTTGGGAGATGGTATCGATTATGCCGGCAGCTTCTCTCTCGGAAGCAGGCTTTTGATTTCATACGCTCCGCAAACGAGTGAACACCTAAGCGGCGGACTCGCAGACTACGCCAAACAGCGCGGAATTGACGAGACCTTATTCTTTACTACTCTAAGGAAACTGGATTTTTCAAGGATTCAGCTCGAAAATGATATGTCCTCCTTCAGCGGCGGTCAAAAGAAGAAAGTTCTTATAGCCGCAAGCCTCTCTGAACAGGCTAATCTCTATATTTGGGATGAGCCGCTTAACTATATTGACGTGTTTTCGAGAATGCAGATAGAGGAACTGATTTTGAAGTACCGCCCGACTATGCTGTTTGCCGAACACGACCGCGCATTTGTGAACGACATAGCAACGAAGAAGGTGCTTATGACCACTCCTATGTAAGCTTTTTGAAACATCTGTATATATTTATTGTTTCCCCTTGCACTTGTGGCTATGTTTGTTGTATAATTTAGCGATCTGAAATTTGTGAGGTGGTTTTTTCGTGGACGTCAGTCCCAGTAGTCCTGTTCCTATAGGTTACATTGTTCTTTTTATTGTTTTTCTATTTTGCAGCGCCTATTTTGCGGGCGCGGAGACATCCCTATCATCAGTCAGCAGAATACGCATGATACGCTTTGCCGATGACGGCAGCAAGAGAGCTAAGCGCGTTCTTATGATACTTGATAACTACGATTCGGCGATTTCTACCATACTCGTATGCAACAATATCTTCCATATCGGCTCCGCATCCATAGCGACTTTGTTTGCTGTGCGTATGTGGGGTTCCGGCGCTGTTGCATGGACGACAGTGGTTACTACCCTAATCGTTTTTTTCATTGCTGAAATGATACCCAAGGCCTTTGCCAAAGCTTGCAACGAACGTTTTGCGCTCATAATCTCGGGTTCGCTTTCACTCATAATGAAAATCATGAAGCCAATCGTGTTTGTTTTTACAAGCATGGGCAACGGTGTTAAGAAGCTCTTTCGCATGGGCGGCGACGTCGAAGACCCAACCGTTACAGAGGAGGAACTGCACGATATAATTAACACCATATCCAAGGAGGGCGCGATAGACGAGGAAACATCCGAGCTTGTACAAAGCGCGCTTGAGTTTACCGACACGCCCGTTCGAGATGTGTTTACTCCTTGGAAAGATGTGCTGTGCGTCAAAAGTGACATGCAGCCTAAGGAGATAGCCGGCTTAATCGACGGATGCAACCATTCGCGCCTGCCCGTCGTTGACGCCTCGGATGAAGTCGTCGGAATGCTGCAAATACGAAAATATCTGAAGGCTTACATAGAGCGCCATGGTCATGTTTCATTGTCTCGCATCATGGACAAGGCTCTTTTCGTCATTCAGGGTGCGCCCATAGATGAGCTGCTGACCAATATGAGCGCGGGCAAGACCCATATCGCAATCGTTCGTGACGACAACGGTAAGAACCTTGGCATAATCACCATTGAGGACATCTTGGAGGAGCTTGTCGGGGAGATATACGATGAAGATGACGTCGCGCTTGAGGAAGGAGGTGAAAAGGCATGATCTGGAACTATATCTTGATTATAGGCTGTATTGTTTTCTCCGCTTTTTTCTCAGGCTCGGAGATGGCGTTCACCTCTGCAAACCGCATGAGGCTTTCCCATAAGGCCGAAAAACGTCCCGTAGTGGGACACATAGCGCTTGACATCTATGATAACTTTGAGAAGGCGTTGATATCGATACTTGCGGGCAATAACCTTGTTAACATAGCCGCCTCGAGCGTCGGCACCGTCATTGCCATAAGTCTTATGGGCGAAGGCGGAGCATGGGTTGCTACCGCGGTCATGACCCTCCTGATATTGACCTTTGGAGAAATCATACCCAAGATAATCGCGAATCAACGTCCCGAAGCCTTTTCCTTGGACGTGTCATTGCCTTTGCGCGTGTGGATGACAGTGCTGTGGCCTATCACCTTCATACTGAACAAGCTGCTTATTCTCGTATCAAAGATGTGGGGACGTGCGGCAAAGCGCAATTACACCATGACTGAAGACGACTTTGAGACCGTTCTTGAGACTGTTGAAGACGAGGGCGTTGTCGATGAGGACACCTGCGAACTTCTGCAGTCAGCGCTGGACTTTGACGACGTGTTGGCATATGAGGTCATTACGCCTCGCGTCGATATGGTAGCTCTGGATATTGAGGATGAACGCGATGAGCTTATCAAAACGGCCTTATCCTCCCCCTTTACGCGCTTACCCGTGTATGAAGACACTCCCGACAACATCATAGGCGTACTGCATCTGAATCATTTGTTCAAGCAAATGGTAAAGGACGAAAACGTAGACTTGCGCTCCGTCTTGATGAAGCCCGTGTTTGTTCATAAGACAACAGCCTTGCCTGATGTTCTCAGCACCATGCGCAAGGAGAAAAGCCACATGGTAATAGTCACCGATGAGTATGGCGGCACGATGGGCATACTTACCATGGAAGACGTGCTGGAACAGCTTGTTGGCGATATTTGGGATGAGTCCGATGAGATCGTGGACGAATTCATCGAGATAAGCCCGAATGTATATGAGGTAGACGGTGATATGCGCCTTGCCGACTTCATGGCGGAATTTGATAAGGATGACGAGGAGGACGAGGACGACAACGCGACCGTAGGTGGTTGGGCTGTGGAGCAATTGGGCGGCTATCCGAAACTCCATGAAAGCTTCGTGTTCGAAGATCTGAAGGTTACTATCACGCGAAAGCAGAATCTGCGTGTCATTCGCTTAACCGTGGAACAGGACCCGAATTGGGTTGAGGAACCTGAAGAGGAGGATGAGGAGGAAAACCTTCCGCTATAATGAATGATGAACTGTTTTTGGTAAACATAAAGATAAAAGAGAGGACGCCGAACGTCTATCCGTTCAGCGTCCCTTCCATTATGAACGCCGGGGAGCTTGACTTCAAAGCTCCCGTCACTGTATTATCAGGCGGTAACGGCTGTGGCAAGACAACTTTGCTGGAGATGATTGCGGAATCGCTCAGAGCATCCCGAATCAGTGAAGCCGGCGGGCAGAGCGATAAGGCCAAGATATTCACCAAGTACCATAAGTACTGGACTGTCGCACGCAGTGGTAAGCGTATGCGCAGCTGTTTTCTGTTCTCGTCCGAGGATTTCACGCGATATATTGAATGGACAGAGCTTGAGAAGCGCAGAGCCGAGGCGGAGCTAATGCGCATACGCCTTGAAAATGACAACGATCGCTACATGGCGATGCCTTACCTGCACACTCTTGCCGATTTGGAGGGTATGTATGACACTTCGCTTTCCGCTCAGTCACATGGTCAGGGTTTTCTTGAATTCTTCAAGGGAAGGCTATCATCCTGCGGACTGTATATGCTCGATGAACCTGAGGGCGCGTTGACCTTTGAAAACCAGTATCTGCTCTCGGTTATGATAATTGAGGCGGTAAAGGAAGGGTGTCATTCCTGATTTCTACCCACTCCCCCATTATCACAGCTATACCGAACGCTGATATTCTGTACTTCACAGACGATGGAATTGAGCATCGCCGCTATGAGGATTTGGAGAACATACGCTTTCTTGAAATGTTCATGAAGAGACGCAAGTCACTTTTCAACTACGACGAGTAGAGCCGTAACTGAACGGCGAACACAGACTAAAACAATACACGATATTTTAGTATCAAAAATGGCGAGCCTATATCAAGACTCGCCTTTTATGTCAGTAGTTTTAGCGCTTTCGCAAACGTAATTAACGTACGCTTTCGTTCATGTCGTTCTCGACACCCTGCTCCTCTACCTGAGAGATCGCGCCCCTCGCAAAGACCAACCTTGCTTTATCGGGACCCACCTGAATAATTACGACGTCATCCTTAAGGGATGTTATAGTGCCATAGATGCCGCCAATCGTGCGAACCCTGTCGCCTACCTTCACAGCCGCGAGCATTTCCTTAACTTTTTTATCCTTTTTACGCTGAGGGATAATCATGACGCATATAAGGACGACGAACAGCGCTATTAGAGGAAGATAAGAAGTCAGACCGGAAAGGCTGCTGGTCGAATCCGACGCGCAACCTGCCAAAGCCATAATGTTTGTGAATAAACCCATCTAAAACCCATTCCTTTCAATTTCTGTTCATTATTATACGACACATTCTCCGCATCGTCAAATAGAAATTTTGTGACTTTCGTGTGGCGCTTCAAATGAATGCAACAAATAATTTATACGATTATTTGAAACTGGTATTGCAAAGCAGGAAGTTAAGTGCTATAATATTTACGCAGTTTTTACTGTAATATGTGGAGGAGATTGAATATGAAGAGAATTTTTGCCCTGTTACTCGTACTGTTGTTCGCATTCACCGCATTTGCTTGCAGCACAGACAAACCCGCGACCGAGGAGCCGGAAACCGGTGATCCTGAAGTCGTTACAGAAAAGGCCCCCGAAGACTACACCGGCAGCTTGGTTGTCTACTCACCGCATGACGCCGATCCTCTTGCGGCCGGAATCGCCATGTTCGAAGAAAAGTACCCCAACATCACGGTTGAGGTTATCGCAGCCGGCACCGGTGAACTGTGCCAGCGCATCGCAGCCGAATCCGCAGCACCTCTGTGCGACGTCCTTTGGGGCGGCGGCGCGGATTCTCTTGCCGCTTACACCGAGTATTTTGACGCCTATGTTTGCGCCAATGACGACGTCATTGCCGATGCGTTCAAGGATGCAAACGACATGTGGATTGGCGAATCGCCCTTGCCCATGGTAATTATCTACAACAAGACGCTCATCGCCGAGGAAGACGTCCCCACCACCTGGGCAGGTCTGTGCGACGAGAACCTCAAGGGTCACATCGCCTATGCTTCCCCCGCAAAGTCCGGCTCTGCCTACACTCAGCTTTGCACCATGCTTTTTTCTCAGCCCACCATTGATGAGGGTTGGGAAATGGTTGACAAGTTCATTGCCAACTTGGACGGCAAGGTTCAGGAAAGCTCCGGCAACTGCCACAAGCTGGTTGCTTCCGGTGAATACTGGATTGGCGTTACCATTGAGAAGTCCGCCGTTCTGTATGCGGACAACCCCGATATCGGCTTCCTCTATCCCGAAGGCAACTCCGCTGTTCCCGATGGCGTAGCTCTTATCAAGAATTGCCCCAATCCCGAAAATGCAAAGCTGTTCATTGACTTCGTAACGGGTTATGAGTGTCAGCTTGACCAGAACACCAACTGGAAGCGCCGCCCTGTTCGCTCCGACTTGGAGCCTGTCGGCCTGTGCGCTCTCTCCGAATTGGATCTGTGCGACTACGATTTCGAGTATGCAGCGACCCAAAAGGAATCCATCATCGAAAAGTGGAATGAGCTTCTTGTAGGCTAATTCCGTTGCTTGCGCGGGAGCGCTTCAGGGCGCTCCCGTTTCTTTTATAGCGAGTCTTTATAGGAGCGCCTGATAAGCTCGGGTTCTGTTATAAAGCTTCGCCGAGGTTTCGGTGTTTTGGGGGAGGTATACATGAATGATACAACAGTGAATACAAAGAGCAATGAGGTCGTTATAACCCACGCGGTCAAACGCTTTGGAGACTTTACGGCGGTCAACGATATCAGTTTGACAATATGTCCCGGGGAATTCTTTACTCTGTTGGGGCCGTCAGGCTGCGGTAAAACAACCCTGCTTCGCATGATCGCGGGCTTCAACAGTATTGAGGGCGGCGATTTCTTCTTTGGCGAAAAGCGCATAAACAATGTGCCGGCGCATAAGCGTGATATCGGTATGGTGTTTCAAAACTATGCCATATTTCCCCACCTTACGGTTGAGGAAAACGTCGCATACGGCCTAAAGGCTCGCGGCATGAATAAGAGCCTGATAGTACCTAAGGTTGAGGAGGCTTTAGAGCTTGTTCAGATATCACATCTTGCAAAGCGCAAGCCTAACGAGCTTTCTGGCGGTCAACAGCAACGCGTTGCTTTGGCGAGGGCGTTTGTAATAGAACCGTCAGTGCTGCTGATGGATGAACCGCTGTCTAATCTTGACGCAAAGCTTAGGGTACAGATGCGCACGGTAATAAAGAAGCTTCAACGCAGGCTTGGCATTACTACAATCTATGTCACACACGATCAGGAGGAAGCGCTGGCCATCTCGGACCGCATTGCCGTCATGAAGGATGGACAGATTATGCAGCTCGGCACTCCGTATAAGATTTACACAAAACCCGAGAACCCTTTTGTGGCGGGCTTTATCGGAGTCTCCAATTTCGTTGATTGCTCTGTATGCTCACAAGGCGCCGCAGGTAAGGTGACTATCACCGGAGAAACACAGCTGAATATGAAGCTGCGTCATGAATTCAATGGTGAAGTAAGGCTTTCCGCAAGACCCGAGCAGTTGTTCTTTACCAAAGACGGTATGCCCGCGACAGTGAGGTTTTTAACCTTCCTCGGTGATTTTATTGAGTATGAGCTTGAGCTGGACAACGGTCAAACGCTTATCCTGAACGAGTACACAAAGGACACGCAGGTAATTCACCAAGTCGATGAAAAGGTTCATGTGAGCTTCGACCCTGAGCGTGTGAGCCTCTATGCCGCCGAAACCGGGGAGGTGCTTTCATGCTGAAGATTTTCGGCAAGGAGGTGAAATTCGACTTTTGGTTTGTCACCAAAGTTGCCGTCATCCTCATGCTGCTGCTGTTCATCGTCTACCCCTTCATTTCGTTGATAACGCGAAGCGTTTTCTCCACGAAGGAGGAGGGAATCACGCTGTACAACTTCATTCGTTTCTTCACGAAGAAGTACTACTATTCCTCACTGATCAACTCGTTTGTGGTTTGCAGCTTTACAGTGCTTTTGACTACCCTTGTCGGAGTACCGATAGCTTATATAATGACTAGGTACAATGTTTGGGGCAAGCAGATAGTGCATGTGCTGATAATCATGGCTTTGATGTCGCCGCCGTTCATTGGTGCGTACTCTTGGATTATACTGCTTGGAAGGAGCGGACTGCTTTCAAAGCTGCTTTCTCCGCTGGGGATGACTGTTCCCACCATCTACGGTCGAAACGGCATAATATTCGTGTTTACTCTGCACTTATTCCCGTATATCTACCTCTACACTTCGGGAGCGATGAACAGTATAGACAGCTCCTTGGAGGAAGCCGCCGAGAATCTTGGCTCCTCAAGAATCAGCCGTATCTTTAGGATTACGCTTCCTGTCATATTGCCGTCAATACTTGCGGGCGCGATAATGGTCTTTATGACCTCGCTTGCCGACTTTGGCACTCCCATGCTTTTGGGCGAAGGCTATACGGTTCTGCCCGTTCTTGTCTATAACGAATACATGAGCGAAATATCAGGCAATGCGAACATGGCGTCCGCGCTCTCGGTCATAATAGTGTTCTGCTCTCTGTTTGTGCTGCTGATACAGAAGCTTGTGGTTGACCGAAAGAACTATACCATGACGTCCATGCGTCCGCCGCAGGAGATAATATTAAAGGGCTTTAAGCGTTTCTTGGTTTCACTTCCGGTCTATATCATAACCTTGCTTGCATTTTTGCCGCAGATAGTCGTAGTGGTGCAGTCGTTCATCCAGCGTTCGTTCTCCGGCGTAGTGCAGGGCGTTAACTTCGAAAACTATAAGGCCATACTCAGCCGCCTCGGACGCAACATTTTCAACACTTATTTCTTTTCCATTGTGGCGATTGCGTTCATCGTACTTATTGGCATGTTGGTGTCATATGTGCTCGTTCGCAAGAAGGGCAAGGTCTCACAGCTCATAGACCTGCTGATAATGTTCCCCTATGTTATTCCCGGTTCCGTGCTTGGCATAGGGCTTATCGTTGCGTTCAATACCAACGGTATAAATGTCTTTGGGCTTTTTACCATACCCTTCCCCATCCTTACCGGAACAGCGGCAATTATGATAATCTCATATGTTATCCGAAAGCTGCCGTACACTGTGCGCTCAGGCTCGGCCTTTCTGTACCAGATGGACCCCTGCATTGAGGAAGCTTCGATAAACCTTGGCGTGTCTCCAATCAAAACCTTCTTCAAGGTCACCGCAAGGATGATGATTCCCGGAATAATGTCAGGCGCTATACTTAGTTGGATTACCTGCATAAATGAGTTGAGCTCGAGTATCATGCTGTATGCGGGCAAGACGTCAACCATAGCTGTCGCCATCTATCAAGAGGTAATGCGGATGAGCGACGGAACCGCTGCGGCGCTTGCGACGATACTGACGCTAACGACGATTGCATCGCTGCTTATTTGCTTTAGACTTACAAAGGGCAAGGTGAAGATAATATGATTCGCAACATAGTGTTCGATATGGGCAATGTGCTGATTGCCTATGATGCTGAGATGTTCGCTAAGATGCATGTTCCCGATGAGGCCGACAGGCGAACAATCATGCGGGAAATGTTCCTCTCCTACGAATGGGTTCAGATGGACAGAGGCAAGCTAACGCCTGATGAATGCTGTAAGATAGTATGTGCAAGGGTTCCCGAGCGGCTTCACGACGCGGTTCGTACCCTGCTCTACGGTTGGCATATGGACAGTATGCAGATTCCCGGCATTGACGCGCTCATTAGGCGGCTCAAGGACAAGGGCTACAAGCTGTACATTCTTTCGAACGTCAACTCGTTGTTCTATAACTACTGTAAAAGACTTGCGGGCAGTGACTGCTTCGATGGGATGTTCATATCATGCGAATACGGGGTGGTCAAGCCCGAAGCCGCAATCTATACCATCTTCGCGAACAAGTACCATCTGCAGCTTGACGAATGTGTATTTGTGGATGATACTACCGGAAACGTCGAAGCGGCTGTAAACATTGGAATGAAGGGCATAGTATTCCACGGCGACTCCGTGGAGCTGGCAACGAAGCTTTCTGCTTTGGGCGTTGACGTAGGCTGACAAATATTAAGCGCTAAACAAAAACAAGCATGGGCTTTTGCCCGTGCTTGTTTTTTATAGCACAATAGTTTTAGTACTTGGGCATATCCGATTCCTTCACCTTTTCTATCATAATCGTATTAGACCAAAAGCCCATCTTTAGGCTTCCCTTAACAAATATAAACAGGTTTTCGTTAGTAATCTCAAAAGCTAACGGTGTGCAGTTTCTTGTCATGCCACAGGTCATCGTGAGAGTGTACTTGCCTAAAGCAAGGGGAATCATAACATCTCCGCAGTTGGCGACATGTCCGTAGGGCTGTTGATTGAGATATACGCCATAGCCGACGGCGGCGCCTGCGGGATTGCCTTTGCGGTATATGCGCAAGCCGCCGTCTTGAGGAATGTTCACGGCCTGCTTGCACTTTGGGCAAGTATTGCTGCCTTTCATATCAAAGACTTCACCGCATTTGTCACATTTCAATCTGGTTGTGATTGCCATAATATCTCTTCTTTTTCTTGTTATCATACATCAAGAAATCCATTATGTCAAATCGCTGTCAAGAAAAAATTCAGGCAGACGAGCAGAAAAGGGGCTTTTAGAAACTCACCCGATAAGGAATTTAGCTTTTCCTTCGTGTCTTTTCTAATGAATCGACGAGCATCGACCACTTGACGCATTGGCGCGGATTCTCAACGGGATAGAAAAAATAGAGCAAGTCGTTGTGGTAGGTTTCGACAGATTTTCCGCAGTCGAAGGGCATTCCCGCAAGATCAGCGGCGGGAATGAAAAAGTCGGTATCCTCCCCAAACAGCTTGCCATTGAAGCGGAAGCCCTCACAATCCAAGGACATTACTCCCTCCCCCGCTTCCGTTAGCTTGTCCAGACAAACCGAGACGCGCACCTTAGCCGACAGCTTCAGATTGTTGGCTTGTTGGTCGAAATAGTCCTGTTGGAATGCGTACCACTCTCTAAGGTGCTTAAAATCGCCGCGGTCGAAGGTGCAATCCTTCTGCATAACGGCGTCAAACCCGCAGCTGTCGCAATGCACATGATTATCCTTTGTAGTTAAAGTGAACTCCTTGCCGCACTCGGGGCAAACGAAAAGCAGCCCGTCAAGCCCAAGCGTCCTATCCTTGCAAACTCGCAAATTCCCTAAGCAGTCATTCTCGTAGCTCATAGCCTCGGAAAGGGCAAGCTCTATCTCGGATTCACTCATAGCTTCGATGTCGTTGGCGTCCAATATCTTCTTCGTCTCCAAGCGAATGTTGCCCGCTCTGGATATGGGGCTCCATTTCGGACGAACAAAGTATGCTCCATTGGCATTACAGCGATACACGGGAACGCGGAGACGCTTTATCAGCCTTGCCGTACCGCGAGCCACGGGAAAGTTAGAGCCGCAGCTTGAAAGTCTGCCCTCAGGCATCATGACTACTATATGGTTTGACTTGACAGCGGCGTAGAGCTTATGTATTGACTCCGCATCGGCGTAAAAGAGCCTTTTCGGGATAACGCACAGCGACCTCAAAAGAGACGACAGCGACTTAGAATCGCAGTACATGCGATTGGCCATAATTGTAATGCGGCGAGGATATAAAGCCATTGCCACATGAATGAAGTCAAAGTAGTTCGGATGTGTGCTCAATACTATCGCGGGTCCGTGAAGCCCCTTTGTCGCCTCGTTATCATAGCTGATACGATTCACTATGGAATAGTAAGCTGAAATGACATAGTAGAGAACGAAATACAGCGGTAGATTGGCCTTCTTCAGAGCAGTTTTCATTTTGCCATACCTTTCAGTGATGGTCTTATTATAAACTAATTATCGAAACTCGTCAATAAGCGGAAAGAAATGCCTTAAGCTCAGAAGTCGTTGGCAAGGCTCTGCCGCCCAAGCCGGAAACGCACAGCGCGGCGGTGGCGCACGCATTGACATTGGCTTCGGCAAGCGAGGAGCCTTTCAGTAACGCAGCGATAAAGCCCGCGTTATAGGCGTCACCCGCGCCTACGGTATCGCGAACTTCAACCTTGAACGCTGAAGACTCATAGGTTGTTCCATCGCTTATTACCTTCGCCCCGTGCTTTCCGCTTCTTAAGACAACGGTCTTGCAGAGCCTTGAAGGATTGTCAAGATTGCGAGCCTTAAGCAGCGGCAGAATCTCGTCGTGCTCTGAACCTGTGAGGTAATCACACAGGCAAATCGCGGCATCGACGTTCCGTGCAAAAAAGGCGTCGCTTGCTGACTCAAGCCTTGCGTTGACGTCGAATGACACAGGAACTCCTTGCGCTTTACAACGTCGCATAAGCTCCAGCTGTACTGAGGCGGAAGGTTCTTCCCTCAGGGTAATGCCGCCGCAATGGAGCCAAGAAATGCGCTTCTCTATATCGTTTGGTATCTGATCCTTTGTAATATAGTGCTGACTTGCCCCGACTCGTGGGCAGGCAAAAGCGGTGCGTTCACCATTGCCGTCAACTATGATAAGCACAAGAATGGTAGGCACGTCATCAGAGACCTTCATTAGCGAAACATCAACGTTGTCGGCCTCAAGCCCGGTCTTAAGTATCTTTCCATAGTTATCATTACCAACACAACCGCAGAACATAGCGGGAACGTCCTGCCTTGCAAGACCCACACAGGTATTTGCAACGCTGCCGCCTTGACCCACTGTAACGGTCAAGCTGTTGGTATCAACGCAGAGCCCAGCCCTAAAGTCGCAGGCGGCGCCATAGGGTATCAGTATATCAGGGCATATATCCCCAAAGCAAAGGACGGGTTTCATTTATACCTCCTGCTACATCACATAGGATTTGTCTATCTGCACTACGGCAAAGTAATTGCCCGGTATCTGCGATACGGACTTGCAGATTGCGGCGTTAAGTTCCGAATCGCTCATTCTATACTTGAACGGGACGATAATATCAAAGATGAGATTGGTGTGGGTCGGCCCTGTTACCATACGAAAATCATGCATTGAAATAACAGGGTCGATTTCATGCAGCAAATCAAGAACCTTGCTCTTTGCCTCAACAGCTGATTCGTCATCGGTAACAATGGGATCCATATGAATGACGGCTATGCACGAAAGCTCCTCTTTGAGTTGGCGTTCCGCATTGTCTATAACATCGTGAAGTTCCAAAATGTTCCCGCTTGCGGATACTTCCGCATGCAGAGAAATAACGAGCCTGCCCGGGCCGTAGTCATGAACTATTAGGTCGTGTATACCTAAAATGCCTTCGTATGACATTACAATATGCTCAATCTTCTTGACAAGCTCCTCACTTGGCGGCTGACCCAGCAGAGGTGATATCGTCTCTTTTGCGGACTTATAACCCGTGACCAGGATGAACAGGGAGACGAGCAAGCCCGCATAAGCGTCGATATTTACCTTGAACAAAGTATACACAAGCAAAGAGATTAAAACGGCAAAGGTTGAAACGCTGTCAGACAGCGAATCAAATGCCGTTGCCTTCATAGCGGTGGAGTTGATCTTCTTGCTGTACTTATGATTGTAGAATGCCATGTAGCACTTTATAAGTATGGATATGCCGAGGATGATAAACACAAGCGGAGAGCCTTCGGGAGCCTGCTGGGTGATTATCTTCTCAATTGAGGTTTTCAGAAGCTCGAAGCCCATCACAAGTATGATAAGCGATACGACAAGCCCTGAGATATATTCGTACCTGCCGTGTCCGAACGGATGATCAGGGTCGGGCTTTTGCTCGGCTATCTTGAACCCAAGCAGGGTTACAATTGAGGATCCTGCATCGCTGAGGTTGTTAAAGGCGTCGGCGGTAATAGCGATAGACCTCGACAACTGTCCCGCAATAAGCTTAATCGTGAAAAGAATCAAATTGAAACATATGCCGACTACTCCGCACAAAGTGCCATAGGCGGCTCTTACAACAGGATTCTCGATATTCTCAGAACCCTTGATAAACCATTTTGAAAGAAGCTTAATCAACTTATTTCCCCCCTGTTGTTACGCTCACTAATGTACTAAATCGTTCCGATAAGAAGCTCCGCAATCTCGCGGCCATAAGGCTCAATGCCTTCGATTCGATGACGGATATCGTCACAAGTCAAAGGACATTTGACAAGAGCTTGCGATATAAGCTCTATGCAGTCGCAGTCAAGTGCATCCGAATAAAGCTTCATATCCGCTATGAGACCCCTCTCAACGCTTGCAAGTATCTCGGCGTCACCCCAAGCGAACCTTGATTCGACATGAATGTCGCTCAAGGAACAATCGCCTACCCTCCATCTGTATGACGAATGCTTTTCATATAGCTTTTCAAGCGTTCCTTCGTCAAAATCGGCTGATGACAATTCCCGCATACTGCCGTAGCTCTCGCTGAACGCATCCTTTACGGCCATTTTGAGGGTCTCGGTAGTTATATCGGCAAGCTCAGATAGGTTTATCACCCTTGACCTTACACTGTCAACGCCTCTTGAGGCAAGCTTTGACCTTGACGGCGAAAGATAGCGCGTCATATTGGATACGTCGGCGTTGACAAGCAGCGTGCCATGGTGCATACAGACTTCGCTTCCGTTTCTAAAGGCGTTTCCTGAGAATTTGCCTCCGCCGCAAGTAAGATCGTTGCGCCCTGATGGTACGGCTTTGAGACCGAAAGATGAGAGTGCGTGAACTATAATATCAAGCTGTTTTGAGATATCATAGCTGCCTGTAGGCATGATGAAGGTAAAGTTGAGATTGCCCAAATCATGGTATACCGCTCCCCCGCCTGTGGTTCTTCTTGCAAGCTTACCGCCCTCTGCATCCAAAAGGGCAAGTCTGCACTCCTTGACTGCGTTTTGATTCTGCCCGATTACAACTGTATGCGCATTCAGCCAAAGATATAGTAAAGGCTCTTTGGGAGCCGACAAAAACAAATACTCCTCCAAGGCAAGGTTGCGCCACGGATCATGGCATCTTGAGACATAGAATAAAGACATATCAGCTGTGTTTCGCTATAAGCGCATTCATTTGCGAGTCGCTGAGGCCGAAGTAAGACTTGACAGCCTTCAAAGCTTTCTCGGGACGGCCTGCTACATTGGTTCTAAGGCTTGCTATCTGGTTCTGCCAGTATGAATAGCTCTTTGGATAGCCCCACCTTGCGATGTGACGCTGCATCTCAGGATCTATGACCGAAACCATTTCATCAAGAACGGCAGTCATCTTGTCGGCGGTCAGCAGCGAACAGCAGACCTCTACATAGCGTTCAATGAACTTTTGACGCCATTCGGAGTTCTCCAGCAGAGCTATGTACAGCGGGAACTGTACATGAGTTCCATTGGGTGTGTAGTATCCGTTTTTGTTGAAATATTGGGTCAACACCGCGCTGCAGCTTCCCGAACGAAAAGCAACATCGAGGTCGTAAAGAATTGGGCGCCATTTTAGCGAGTAATCACGGCTGCGCCAATACTTTTGATTGAACATATCGTAGTTGCCCATAAACGATTGCGCTATAACGTAGTCGATCATATAGTCAACGTCAACCCATTGACAGAACTCGGCGTAGTTGTCGCTGTTCGCCAGGCTGTTTCGCTCGACATACGCTATAAGCCGCTTAATCTCCTTGTTGTCGCCTTGCGTTGCCGTGGTGTTGGTGCGAATTAAGTCGCAGGCGTCGGGATCAGCGCCGTAATGCGTCGCAAGGTAATCTACGTTTAAATCTTCACCAAAGTCAAACAGACCATAGTAAACCCCATTGACATACACAACAACGGGCTTTGTCGCAGCCGCGTCAACGTTCAGCACCTGCATTACCCTTGAGGCAAGGGCGTCGCGTATTCTGGCCTCATCGTAGTCCTGCCCGCCATTACGAAGCACAAGGGAACCAAACTCATTGAACTCACATTCATCAAAAAAGGCATAGCTTACCGTACTCCTGCCATAGCAGCCTCTAATTCTGATGGTCATGGATTTTTGGTTGTAAGCAAGCGTCCCTCGCCCCTTGGCTCTCAGTCCCGCCGCGAAGCTTATGCCCAATAATCCATCCGCTTCATAGTAGGATATAAAGGTTTGACGCTCAACAACATCCTTGTAATTCTTAACAGAGTATATAGTGGTAAAATCCTCAGGATCCATCGCTATACACACCACCGGCAAGGTATGCTTATCGACAAGCAGGTAGTGACAGGTAGTGATTTCACTCGTCAACAAACCGTCACAGACGGCGATTGCTCGAATCACGGTATTACCGCTTATGGTTATCGGACCGGAATACAGCTTTGACGAGGTCTTGGGCTTGCTTCCGTCTGTTGTATAGTATATCTCATCGGCATTCAAAGAGCTTATAGTAAGTGAGAATGTCGAACTTTGATACAGCTCCGTCTCTGAAAAAACAGGCTGTGATGAGTACCCTGAATAAGTGCTTGAGCTGTTGGCAGAGCCTTTGGTGACAGTAGTAAAGAACACTCGGCTTATGCTCGAATCTCCTACCACGCGTCCTGAACTCATGCCCACGGATTGAACTCCCGTGTCAAAAACATCTACGACAATGCCGTTCGGGTTGACAAGAAAGATCACCTCCCCCGCCGAGGATATACCGAAGGTGACAATTCCCTCACCTTGTCGGGTAACATGGGAAGTTGCCTCAATAACGGCATAGGCTCCGCTTTCAATGCTCACACCATCAATGCGCCACAATGTGAAGTTGTCGGGGTCGTCGGAAAGGAACCAACCGTCAAGCGAGACTGCCGAGTCGGATCCATTGTAAAGCTCTATCCAATCGTTGGCTTTCGTACCCTTTGCGTGGATTGCGCTGACTTCGCTTATATATACGTCCGTTGTATCAAAGAAGCCGAGCTTGTCGGCTTCTGTCTCGGGATGATTGTTTTCTGCAAGCGGTGAAGGTTGTCGGTAATATACAAGCTGACCGTCCGTACTCCGCCCTATTGATACGTTGGCAGGCAATGCGATGATATCGATGGCCTCATAAATCTGATTGTTGGAGTCATACAGCACCATCTGTTCTCCCTGTGAAAGTGCAAAGGAGGCATGAAGCTCCGTGCTTGTGCTTTCTTTGCCATCGAGGAAAATCAAAAGATATCCGCCCGCAGGGATGGTGACTTCGGGTATGGCCCACTTTTCAAGCTCCTCCGCGTCATCGCTCAAGAAAAAGCCTTTCAGCGTTACAGGCTCAGAGCTTGAATTATAAAGTTCAACCCAGTCACTCCTATCTCCGCTTTCGTCCATCATGCTGTACTTGTTTTTGGGAAGAACCTCATTGATGTAAACGGGAGACAGGAAGGTTACCCGCTTCGGAAGGTAGCTGTCCACAAACTCCGTGGTGTTGGTAGCTCCGGGCGTAGGAGACTTGCAGTATGCAAAGCTTCCGTCATCCTTCATCGCCCATGATACATCTTCAATAAGCTCCGGAACCTCGATGGAGCAGACAAGTTCGCCGTAGGAGTCAAACAGATACAGCGTCTCACCCGTTCGTTTTACTCCAAGATCTACGCACAAATGCCCGTCAGAATCATCGCATTCACCACGGCAGCAATGTATGACAACATAGCCGCCCGAAGGAATAGTGAAGTCGTCAAGATTATGGTCGAGGTTATCCAAAGGGTCATCAGAGAGACTGTAACCGGAAATGAACTCCTCCTCTATCGAGGGATTATATAGCTCTACCCAATCAGAACATTCCGTGCAGCCCGTGCATATGAGGGAGTTAACGTTGTCCGAGACTACTTCTGTGAAAATGAGACTTGCCATTGGTATCACGGAGATCTCGGTTAGAACCGCCGCCGCTTCCTTGCTGCTGCTGTAAAAGTCACTGTTGTTTGCTTCTCCGGGAGTAGTTACCGCGCAATAGCCGTAGGTCCCGTCACTCTTTCGAGCATATGACACGTCTCTGTCGAGTTCAGGAAGTTCAAGCTCTTGTATGATATTGTAGTTGTCATCCATCAGCACAAGGGATTCGCCGCCGGTCTGTTTCAACGCGAAGTTGAGGCACACGCGTTCGCCATCATAAGGCTCGGTCGATTTGTTTGCGAAAACCACAAGGTAACCGCCTGCGGGTATAATGGCGTCGGGCAGCAAAGAAGCCTTATCGGATTTTAATATGTCATCGGTCAAGATAAAACCGAAAAGATTAATGTCCAATGACGTAGGATTGTAAAGCTCAATCCAGTCGGGAGAACCATAGGTCGGATCGTCCAAGGAATCGCCGTTGCTTGTGACAACTTCATTGATGATAAGGTTGTCGGTTGCATTAACGGTGTTGTCCGTATCTTTGCTTCCGGTCAATTCGCAAGCACAACAAAGCAGCATTGAAGCCGCAAGAACAAAACAAATTACCGTCTTTGCTTGACGAGAAACCATGGTAGACTTTTTCATGTGATTAGTATACCACATACGAATAAGTATGGCAAGAATCTATTGAAAGTTTAATTTGTTTTCGCATATGTGACGAAACGCTTCAATGCTGAATACTAAGCCCGACACAAGCATAGCATTTAGCGGAGGGGTGATATGGTACAATATTGCGATAGGATTACGCTTACGGGAGAAATTGAATCAATACAGGAAAAGAAGATATGCGGTGACGGCAAGGTGTTCAGATCGCTTATTTTGCGCGTCCCGAGAAAGAGCAGAACCTGCGACTATCTTCCCGTCAGGATAAGCGAAGCTATCTTTGACAGGGCTTGCGGGGAATACAAAAACGGAATAATGGTTAAGGGACAGTTGAGATCCCAAACCCGTGTTATTGGTGAACATCGCAAGCTCATACTCTTTTGCGCGGCGGATGATGTATCACAATCGGACGTCATTGGTCAGAACGAGGTCCTGATAACCGGAAAAATCATAAAGGATCCGATATACCGCTACACTCCGCTCGGACGACAGATATGCGATTTATTGGTGGAAGTGTCTCCGACGCCATATACACATTGGTTCATACCCGTGATAGCATGGAACACGGCGGCGCGTTTTGCTTCCACTCTTGACAAGTACAGCTATGTATCCGTAACGGGAAGGTTCCAAAGCCGCAATTATGAAAAGGTGCTTGAGGACGGCATAGTCGAAAGCCTTACAGCTTACGAACTTTCATGCTGCTGCGTCAAAGAGCTTGTTTGAAGTATTGATTTTTTGTTGTCTGCACAAACTCGCACTATGAAGCTGTTAGTGATTTTTGTAGTGGGCGGAATACTCTATGTGTTCTGTGAATTATTTTGGAGAGGCCGCAGCCATATCAGCATGGCGATTGCGGGCGGGGTTTGTACCGTTTTGCTCTACGGTCTTTATCTTCGCTTTGGCCTTGTACATAGGCTTGCAATGTGCCTGATGGGTGCGTGTGTCATAAGCGCAGTCGAGTTCGTAACGGGCGCCATAGTAAACCTTAGGATGGGTCTGAATGTCTGGGACTACTCCGATGCTAAGTACAATTTGTATGGTCAAATCTGTCTGAAGTACTCAACCCTCTGGGTGTTTTTGTGCGTGCCGGCATTTATCTTCATTGATTTTGTTTACAATCTGACAATTGTGTGGTAAACTGCATTTAATAAGACATTGGCTTTACTAAAGGAGTTTCATCGTTCGTGCGTATACTCGGAATCGACCCCGGCTATGCCATAATGGGCTATGGCGTTGTGGAAAAACAGGCAAGCTCTTTGCGTGTTGTTGACTATGGCGTCATAGAAACTTCCAAGGATGAGCCGTTTGCCGAGCGTTTGGAGCGCCTGTACGACGGTACAAGGCAGCTCATTATGCTGTACAAACCGGAAGCTGCCGTGTTCGAGGAATTGTTCTTCTGCCGCAACGTGACGACAGCGATTTCTGTCGGAGCAGGTCGAGGCGTCGCCATTTTAGCGGCACAGAAAAATGCGCTCCCTATGTACGAGTACACGCCCATGCAAATAAAAATGCAGGTCACGGGCGATGGGAGAGCCGATAAGCAACAGGTGCAGCAGATGGTCAAGCTTCTGCTTTCTTTGAAGGAAACACCGAAGCCTGATGACGCGGCGGATGCGTTGGCGGCGGCGATATGTCATGCATGCATGATGAAGGCAGCGGCGGAAGAATTCCGCATGAAATAAGGGGGAAAGATGTACGCTTACATACAGGGCTTAGTCACAGAGACTTACGCCGACAAGGTGGTTATCGAGGCCAATGGCATAGGCTATGAGATATGGGCAAGCTCCATTACTCAGAAAAAGCTGCTTTTGGGGACTGCCGCAAAGCTCTATACTTATCTACACCTTGCTGAAAATGTGATGGCTCTGTATGGCTTTGCCGATACGGAGGAGCGCGACATGTTCAAGAAATTGCTCTCAGTGTCTCGCGTAGGCCCTAAGCTTTCCCTTTCCGTGTTGTCCGTCCTTACTCCCGCTGACGTCCGCGCAGCCGTACTCACAAATACGCCATCTGCCTTCGATAGAGTGCAGGGTATGGGAAGAAAGACTGCGCAGCGTGTCATCTTGGAGCTTCAAGAGATTACCAAGGGTGAGACCGCCCCGCTTGGCGCTGCGGGAGATGCGCCCGTGGAGGATATCCGTTCGGAGGCCGTTGCCGCGTTGACGTCACTCGGCTATGACGGACTGGCCGCATCGCGTGTCGTAGCTTCAATAAGCGACGCCAAGACGGTTGAAGAGCTGCTTACCAAAGCGCTCAGAAAGCTTGCAAAGTAGGTATATATGGAAGACAGACTTATCACCTCGAGTATGCGCGAGGAGGACGCTAAAAACGAATACAGCATTCGCCCCCACTACCTTAGGGAGTACATAGGTCAGGATAAGGTCAAGGAGCATATGCGCATATACATCGACGCCGCAAAGCAGCGTGGAGAGCCTTTGGATCACGCTCTGCTCTATGGACCTCCGGGGCTGGGCAAAACGACGCTTGCGGGCATAATCGCCAACGAGATGGGCGTTTCTCTCAGAATAACGAGCGGGCCCGCAATATCCCATGCCGGAGATCTTGCCGCGCTGCTCACAAACCTCGCACCCGGAGATGTGCTGTTCATCGACGAAATTCATAGGCTCAACTCCAACGTTGAGGAGATCCTCTACCCCGCTATGGAGGACTTCGCCCTTGACATTATTATTGGAAAGGGTCCCGGCGCCAGAAGCATACGATTGGAGCTTCCCCACTTTACGCTCATAGGCGCGACTACCCGCATGGGTATGCTTTCTTCGCCTTTAAGGGACAGGTTTGGTATCAAAGAACAGCTTGAGCTGTATACGCCGGAAGCGTTGAGGGAGATTATATTGAGATCCGCGGGGATACTGCATATCGATGTGGACGACGACGGAGCTATCGAGATAGCGTCTCGTTCACGCGGAACGCCCCGAATAGCAAACCGCCTCTTGCGCAGAGTTCGTGACTACTCGCAGGTTCGTTCGCATGGTCGTATAGACGTCGAAACCGCTTGTACCGCCTTAAATATGCTTGACATAGACGAGTTGGGTCTTGACGGAGTTGACAGACGAATGCTTCGAGCAATGATAGATATATTCAAAGGCGGTCCGGTGGGGCTTGACACCCTTGCGGCGTATACGGGCGAGGATTCCGGAACGGTTGAGGATGTATATGAGCCGTACCTTTTGAAGCTCGGCTTTATCGCAAGGACTTCAAGGGGCAGGATTGTTTTGCCGCCAGCATATGCGCATTTGGATATTCCATTACCCACAGGCGCTGTGCAGCAACTCAAGTTAGAGGTATAGTATGTTTGGCAAGAAAAAGAAAATCGCGGAGCTCACCGAGCAAAACTCACAGCTTTCATCAAGGCTTGATGAGCTGACTAAGCAAAGCGAGGCTCTAAAGCAGGAGCTTGAAGCGTACAAGACCAAAGAGCTGATGATTTCCAGAGCTATGACTGAAGCCGCTGTCGCGGCGGAACGTATCAAGAGCGATGCGGAGCAGTATGCGGGTGAGGTTCGCCAAGCGGGATTAAGCGAGGCACAGCAGCGCGAAGCAGCGGCCGATTGCAGGATCAACGAAGCTCAAACCAAAGCGGGTGAGATAATCAGCGCCGCCGAGGACGAAAGCAGAAGGCGTATCCAAAGCGCGGATGTAATGATACGAGATTATGCCTCCATAGTTAAGCAGTACAACGAGACCGTCAAGGAAAGCGTACTTCAGGCTGAACGAAACGCAAGGCAGTACGCCGAGTTCTACCGAAAGATAACAGAACAGCTCCCCGACCTTTTGACGGGCGATGCTCGTGAAGGCGTTGAGTTTACCCAGGAAGCGGTTGAAGAACCGCTTGTAACGGTAGATGAGCTTGCGCAGGAGCAACAACAGGATGCTGTTTTCGATACAGCCGATATCATTGACGCTTTAGCTGATGATGAAAGCTCTAAGTCTGAGCGGCAGATCAATGACGGGCAACAGTCGGAACCTTTCTACAAGGTCGAGACCAATGTCATTGACTAAGTGTCATTGTTAATCGCTTACCCTAAGCGTATTCATTGACTTGTCACGGAAGCTTCCTTTTGGGGGAATGAGGTGTGGTAATGAAGCTTACAGTATTAGGCAAATATGGGCCTTACCCGAAGGCGGGCGGTTCCTGCTCCGGTTACATCATTGAGGACGGCGAAACCGTCATCCTGCTTGAATTGGGGTCGGGAACTTTTTCGCGTCTTCTTGAGTTCCATAGATACTCCGATCTGTCCGCCATTATCGTGACCCACCTCCATGCCGACCATTGTGCGGACCTTGCCATAGCAAGATATGCCATGGATCAAGGGCAATTCGGCAAGGAGAAACCTTTGCTCATCTCCCCCGCGCAAAAGGACGCCCTGCTGTTTAGGCACATTCCGGCAGAGGACGGGTTGAAAATGAGCATAGGCGGTATCACTGTGAAGCTCTTTACGGTTCATCACACTGTGGAGTGCTACGGAGTAAAGCTCACAAACGACGAGGGAAAATCCGTCTGCTACACCTCGGATACTTCCTATTTTGACGGTCTTGTCCCTGAAGCCTTTGGCGCTGATATTCTGCTTGCGGATACGAACGCAAAGACGACGACAGGCATAAACCATATGTCTCCGACAGAGGCTGGTAAGCTTGCCGAGCGCGCACAGGTGAAAAAGCTTTTGTGTACTCACATAAGCGGAGCCGAAAGCGATGAAGCAGCTATCCTGCGTGAAACGGGCGTTTTCAATGCCGAGATAGCCCAAGAGCGAACAATATATGAGGTTTAATATGGACGAAAGCAAGCAGCGTATCATTCAGGAGTATGTCCCCGGAAAGCAGGTGACAATTGCTCACATAATCCCTAACCCCGATGCCTCGCTGTATCGCAAGCTGGGCATGGTGGGCGATGCATACGGAGCCTTGGGGATTCTTACCATAACGCCAAGTGAGGTTGCTATAATCAGCGCGGATACCGCTGTCAAGGCGGCTCAGGTCGAGATAGTCTTTGTTGACAGGTTTTCAGGATCGCTTGTGCTGAGCGGTTCCACTTCCGCGGTGGAGGCCTCGGTTCGCGCCGTAGTGGATATGCTTGAAAACACCTTGGGCTTTACGCCGTGCAAGGTCACCAGATCATGAAGCGTGCCTTGATTATAGGCAAAAGCGGCAGCGGCAAAACCACACTCGCATACCTGTTGAGCGGCGCTGCGGGGACACCGCACAAAACGCAGTCGGTAGAGCTTATCGGAGACTGCATAGACACCCCGGGCGAATACCTTGAGCGTAAGCCCTTCTTTAAGGCGCTGACCGTCACCGCGATGGACTGCGATATCGTCATGATATTGCTTGACTGTACAGACGCGCAGATAAGTATCCCTCCCCTTATCGCCGGTATCTTCGCAAGACCCGTAATTGGAGTTGTGACCAAGATCGACCTTGCGGCAAGTGTGCGCAATGTTGAGGACGCAAAGGACAATTTAAGGATGTCCGGAGCAAACCCGATATTCGCCGTAAGCTGTGTTGACGGTACGGGGATAGAATTACTAAAGGAGTATTTTAGCAGACCATGAATATGGTCGAAAGGAGATAATCATTATGGCTAAAAAGACAGTAACCGACATCGACGTCAAAGGCAAGAAAGTACTTGTCAGAGTTGACTTCAACGTCCCCTTGACTTCCGATTTGCAGGTCGCAGACGACACGCGTATCGTCGCGGCGCTACCCACAATCAAGTATTTGCTTGAGCAGGGTGCGAAGGTCATCCTCGCAACTCACCTTGGCAGACCCAAGGGTAAACCTGACCCCAAGTATTCCGTAGCTCCCGCTGCAGCGAGGCTCTCAGAGCTGCTGCCCGATGTGAATGTCTGGATGGCAGACGATGTAGTAGGCGAAAGCGCAAGGGCCGCTATCGACGATATGAAGGACGGCGAGATAGTCATGCTCGAGAATGTTCGCTTTGAGAAGGGTGAAACCGAAAACGATCCTGAGTTTGCGCGTCAGCTCGCCTCGCTTGCGGACGTCTATGTTTCCGACGCTTTCGGAACGGTTCATCGCGCACACGCTTCCACGGCAGGCGTTGCGGCATACCTTCCCGCAGTCTCGGGCTTTCTCATCGGCAAAGAGCTAAGCATCATGGGCAAGGCTCTTGAAGACCCCGACAGACCGTTTGTGGCGATTTTGGGCGGAGCCAAGGTAGCGGACAAGATCGGCGTCATCACCAATCTGCTGTCCAAGTGTGACTCGCTCATCATCGGCGGAGGCATGGCCTTTACCTTCTTGAAGGCGAAGGGCTATGAGATTGGTTCATCCATGCTGGACGCGGAAAACGTTGAGCTTGCCGCAAGTCTTATCGAACAGGCCAAGGAAAAGGGCGTTGCTCTGCTTTTGCCCGTCGATATCGTGGTTGCGGACAGATTCGAAAACGACGCCGCCTTCAAGACCGTAGACGCCGACGCCATTCCTGAAGCTTGGATGGGCCTTGACATCGGCGAAAAGACTGTGGAGCTGTTCAGCAAGACTATTCTTAACGCCGGAACAGTGGTATGGAACGGTCCCATGGGTGTGTTTGAGTTCTCCAACTTTGCAAAAGGCACCGAAGGCGTTGCAAAAGCCTGCGCGGAGTGCAAGGGCGTGACCATTATCGGCGGCGGCGACTCATCTTCCGCTGTGAAGAAGCTCGGCTATGCCGATCGCATGACCCATATATCAACAGGCGGCGGAGCATCGCTCGAGTTTCTCGAGGGCAAGACCCTGCCCGGCATCGCCGCGCTGAACGATAAGTAGTAAATCGACAGACAATCGGAGGAAATGATTATGAGAAGACCTATTATAGCCGGAAACTGGAAAATGAACTTGACCCCCAAGGAAGCGGTAAAGCTCGTTGATGAGCTTATCCCCTTGGTAAAGAACGCCCCCTGTGACGTAGTAGTGTGTCCGCCCTTCGTGGATTTAGGATATGTCGCTCCCCTGTTGAAGGGCAGCAACGTGCATCTTGGCGCACAAAATGTGCATTGGGCGGCGTCGGGCGCATACACTGGAGAAGTCTCCGTTGACATGCTCAAGGAGATTGGCGCAGAGTACGTCATAGTCGGACACAGCGAGCGCAGGCAGTACTTTGGCGAAACGGACAAAACTGTCAATCTTCGCGCAAGAGCCGCGTTAAATGGCGGACTGATCCCCATCATCTGCATCGGTGAAACCTTGGAGCAGCGTGAGGAATGTATTGCCGATAAGGTTGTTTCTATGCAGATAACTGCGGCTCTTGAGGGAATGAGCGCAAACGAGCTTACCAAGCTGGTTGTAGCATATGAGCCAATTTGGGCTATCGGTACAGGCAAAACCGCCACGGCCGAGGAAGCCAACAGAACCATAGGTGTGGTCAGAAACGCTGTCGCGGCGATGTATGGCAAGACAGAAGCTGAAATGCTTCGCATTCAGTACGGCGGAAGCATGAACCCGAAGAACGTTGCGGAGCTAATGTCTATGGATGAGATTGACGGCGGTCTTATCGGCGGTGCTTCCTTGAAGGCCGATAACTTCTCCAAGGTGGTCTGTTACAAATGAAGACCCTCACAGCACTGATTATCCTTGACGGCTTTGGTTACAGACTTGAAGCCGACTATAACGCCATCTTAACCGATGGCGTTAAGAACGTTAAAAGGCTTTGGGACGATTATCCACACACGCTCATCGCGGCAAGCGGTATGGACGTAGGGCTTCCCGACGGACAGATGGGCAACTCCGAGGTTGGGCATATGAACATCGGAGCCGGACGTATCGTGTATCAGGACTTCACTCGCATCACAAAAGCCATTAGGGATGGGGATTTCTTCACAAATCCCGCCTTCCTGAAGGCAATCAGCAATTGCAGGGAGCATGGCACCGCTCTGCACCTTATGGGTCTTTGCTCGGACGGCGGCGTTCACAGCCACTTGGACCATGTCTATGCTTTGGTAAAGCTTGCAAAGGACAGCGGTCTTGACAAGGTATATGTCCATTGCTTTATGGACGGCAGAGATGTTCCGCCCTCAAGTGGAAAGGGCTATGTGCAGAAGCTGGATGAGAAGTTAACCGAGATTGGCTGCGGCAGCATAGCAACAGTCATTGGCAGGTATTACGCTATGGACAGGGATAACCGTTTTGAGCGTGTTCAGCGAGCATACGCCGCCATGACCTACGGGGAGGGTTTCAACGCAGACAGCGCTGAAGACGCCATGCAGGCCGCTTATGACAGAGGAGAGACTGATGAGTTCGTTCAGCCTACCGTCATTACACATAATGGCAAACCCACCGCGGTTATCTCGGCCAATGACAGCGTAATATTCTTCAACTTCCGTCCCGACAGAGCGCGTGAAATCACCAGAGCGTATCTCTTCCCCGACTTCGACTGTTTTGAGCGCAGGAACGGTCTTTTCCCGCTCTGCTATGTCTCGATGACGCAGTATGACAAGTCGTTCGCTGATAAGCTGAGTATTGCCTTTCCGCCGCGCAGCTTGAATGATACCTTGGGCGAGTACGTCGCAAGTCTCGGCAAGACCCAGCTTAGGATTGCCGAGACCGAGAAGTACGCGCACGTTACCTTCTTCTTCAACGGCGGAGTTGAAGCGCCCAACGCAGGTGAGGACAGGGCGTTGATCCCTTCTCCTAAGGTAGCGACCTATGACCTCAAGCCCGAGATGAGCGCTTATGAAGTAGCGGATGAAGCTGTGCGCAGGATTGATTCCGGCAAGTATGATCTCATGATACTGAACTTTGCCAACCCTGATATGGTAGGCCATACGGGTGTGATGGAAGCCGCGACCGCCGCCGTTCATGCGGTAGATCAATGCGTCGAAAAGGTCGTTGACGCCATCAGACGCAACGGCGGAAGCTGCATTATTACAGCTGACCACGGTAACTGTGAACTGATGTGGGACAAGGCGGAGAACGTGCCGTTTACAGCGCACACAACCAACCCCGTACCCTGCATATTGGTTGACGACGCCCGAAGGAATGTTACGCTTCGTGAAGGCGGCAGGCTCAGCGACCTTGCCCCTACCCTGCTTGAGCTTATGGGTGTTAAAAAGCCGGAAGCCATGACGGGGACCTCGCTGATAGAACACAAAAATCACATTTGAATGCATGGTAACGGAGGGAAATCATGAAACGTTTCATCGCCGCTATACTCGTTGTTCTGCTTATGGTACCGCTTTTCACGGCGGTATCATTTGCGGATAACAAAAATCTCATTATAGTTCACTATCACCGCGACGACGCTGATTATACCGGCTGGAATCTCTGGCTCTGGAACGACGGCGCATCAGGTAAGCAGATAAGCTTCTCCGACGATGACGACTTCGGAAAAGTCGCCGTATACACCTGTGATACTTCCGTGAGTAAGGTTGGCGTCATAGTTAGGCTCAACGATTGGGAGAAGAAGGACGTCGAGCAGGACAGGTTCATCAGCTTAACGAGCGAACGAACCGAGATATGGATTTACAGCGGTGTTACTGAGTTCGCTTATACAACTCCCGAAGGGTGTACGCCTTACGACTATGAAGCCGTTCAACAGGAAAATATGGAATCCGCCAACATTGAGGGCGCGTTCAAGGTCAATGTCCACTATCGCCGCTATGACGGCAATTACGATGGCTGGAACCTTTGGCTGTGGAAGGAAGGACAGGACGGGGCGGCTTATGGCATAAGCTCATATGATGATTTCGGAGCGGTAATCAGCCTCGGTATAGAGGATATGACGGGGGTCGAAAGCTTGGGCTTCATCGTCCGCCTTAACGAATGGGAGCAGAAGGATGTTGCGGACGACAGGTTTATGTCAGTGGAGTATGCGGTTGACGATACCCTCAACATTTGGCTGGTGACGGGTGACAGCAACGTTTACTACGCTTTGGAGGACGTTGACCTCACTCCCAAGTTTCTCTCTGCGAAGTTCGTTGACCTCAACACCGTGAGCTTTGTCTTGACCGTCGCGCCGGATGACGTCAAAGCAGATGAATTCCTATTAAGCGCGGACAATGGCAGCGTGACAGAGATCAAAACCATAAAGCAAGCCGCAGACAACTCCGCCGCTATTACAGCAACCCTTGAGAACGGCATAGACATGGGCAAAGGCTATACGCTGCAAAACGCAGTCTATGGCGAGATATCGGTTTCAATGTCCGAGCTGTTCGATACGGATGAGTTCGAAGCCGCATACAGCTATTTAGGTAATGATCTTGGAGCAGTCATACTTAAGGACAACACCTGCTTTAGAGTTTGGGCACCTACCGCCACAACAGTCAATGTCGCGCTTTATGAGAACGGCGACGGTGATAACCTAATCGAGACCATTCCCATGGAAAAGTCCGACAACGGAACTTGGGCTTTGATCTATGACGGCAATCTTGGCGGAACTTACTATACCTATCTTGTAACGTTAAACGGCAAGACAAATGAAACCGTTGACGTCTACGCAAAGGCTGTGGGCATCAACGGCGACAGGGGTATGGTGATAGACCTTAACTCCACCGATCCGGATGGATGGGACAAGGATAAAAAACCTACATTTGTCAACAGCACCGACGCCGAGATTTACGAGCTGCACGTTCGTGATTTCTCAATCGATCCTGCCGGCAATATGACCTACAAGGGCAAGTACCTTGCGTTTACCGAAAGCGGAACCACTACGAGCGGCGGTACGGCAACCGGCGTGGATCACCTGAAGGAACTTGGAATAACCCATGTTCATCTTTTGCCTGTGTTCGACTTCGCGACCATAGACGAGACTAAGCTTGATGAGGAGCAATTCAACTGGGGTTACGACCCTAAGAACTATAATGTACCTGAGGGCTCGTATTCCACTAACCCATATGCCGGCGAGGTACGCATATACGAGTTCAAACGCATGGTTCAGGCCCTGCATGAGAACGGAATTCGTGTGGTCATGGACGTGGTGTACAATCACACTTCTGCTACCGAGGATTCTTGGTTCAGTCTTACCGTGCCTGAATACTACTACCGTATGGTGGACGGAGCTTATTCCAACGCTTCGGGCTGCGGAAATGAGACGGCCTCCGAACGAGCCATGGTGCGTAAGTACATCGTCGATTCGGTGGTCTATTGGGCAACTGAGTATCACATAGACGGCTTCCGCTTTGACTTAATGGGTATACACGATATCGAAACCATGAACGCTGTGCGTGAAGCTTTAGATGTTATCGACCCGACAATACTTGTTTATGGCGAGGGCTGGACCTCCTCATCTTCCCCGCTTGATGAAAGCGAACGTGCGCTCAAAGCCAACACCATGGCTCTAAACCGCATTGCCGCGTTCTCGGACGATATCCGCGACGGAATCAAGGGAAGCGTGTTCAACTCCACGGAAAAGGGCTTTGTCACCGGCGCTGCGGGTCTCGAGGAGACTATAAAGTTTGGCGTAGTCGCGGCAACCTTGCATTCGCAGGTGGATTACAGCAAGGTCAATTATTCAAGCATCTATTGGGCGGGCAGTCCCCTGCAATGCATAAGCTACTGCTCGGCTCATGACAATCTCTCGTTGTGGGATAAGATAGCATCATCGAACACAGACGACGATGAAGCAACGCGTATACGCATGAACAAGCTTGCCGCGGCTATCATTCAGACTTGTCAGGGCATACCATTTATGCAAGCGGGCGAGGAGATTTTGAGGAGCAAACCTGCATTGAACGGAGGCTTCGACTCAAACAGCTACAAGTCTTCGGACTACACCAATGCATTAAGGTGGAACCGCTTGGATCAGTACTCTGACGTATACGAGTACTACAAGGGCTTGATAGCATTCCGCAAGGAACATTCCGCGCTGCGGCTCACCACTACAAAGGAGATATCGGACAACCTAAGCTTCGTTAGCGATCTTCCTGCGAATGTGGTTGCGTATACGATAGAGAATAGCCCTAACGGAGAGATGGCCGAAGCGCTGTTCGTTGTGTACAACGCCAATCGCGAGGCGATAGAAATAGCCCTGCCCGAAGGCGAGTGGGATGTTTATGTTAACGACGTTCAGGCCGGTACTAAGCCCATAGAAAGCGTCTCGGGAAGTGTCAGCGTAAGCGCTATTTCCGCGATGGTGCTTGTAAAGGGCGCCTATCATGAGCTTAGGGTAGATACAACTGCGGCTTCCGAAACGGCCGAGGACAGCGGGACAGTTCTCTCACCGTGGATAATTATCATTATGGCGATTGCTGCGGCGATTGTCGTTGCCGCTGTCATTGTGGTCATAATGCGCAAAAAGCGTCAGAACGTTTAGGAGGTGTTTTATGGAACTAAGTTTAATCAGGGAACAAGCGGAGAGCGCGATTAGGGCGCTGCTTGAAGTTGCAAAGCCTCAAAAGGGCGAGCTTATGGTTCTTGGCTGCTCGACTTCCGAGGTACAGGGAAAGCGCATTGGCTCGTCTTCAAGCGAGGACGTTGCCAAAGCCATACTGGACGGAGTTCTTCCCGTGGTCGAAGAATATGGAATATTCTTGGCTGTACAAGGCTGCGAGCATATCAATCGCTGCCTTTGCGTGAGCCACAAGTGCATGGAACAGTATAACCTTCAGCACGTTTGGGTCAAGCCTTGGCTTCACGCCGGCGGCGCTTGCGTTACAGAAGCTTTGTCAAGAACTGACGAAGGTCTTATGGTAGAGGACCTAAAGGCTCAAGCCACTCTTGCGATGGACGTAGGCGACACTTTGATAGGTATGCACCTTAGGGCGGTAGCGGTTCCCCTGCACTGCGCTCAGCGCAAGGTTGGAGACGCAAACCTCGTGCTTGCTTATACAAGGCCGAAGTATGTGGGCGGTCCGAGGGCGCAATATGAAACCGCGCAAAACCCGCACAGCTTGTAGAAAAAATATATTTCGAAAAGTGGGCTATTTACATAAAATAATGTTTGCTTTTTGAGATTATGTAGTTTATAATGTAGTGGTATCCGGAATCGGGTCTGTGGTTGCATGTCTTAACGGACATTAGTCGATGCCAGTCGCAGGCTAAACGATCCACATAAGCGGAAGAATTTTCCGTGAGCGTGGTGCGGCTTAGATGTAAGTCCGACCGATGGCAACATCGAGAGGGGCAGTAGTGGGGAGCGAAAGCTTATGAGCGAACCCTCCTGTCGGCGAGTGTGGGGTCAAAGATCAGGTCAGCCGGTTGTGGGTGCAAAAAATCTAATTCCATGAAGGGAAATCTAATCTCAATGTTCGAAGACAAAGTATTGGTATGCAAGGATTGCGGCAAGCAGTTCGTATTCTCCGCAGGAGAACAGGACTTCTACGCACAACAGAACTTCCAGAATGAGCCGCTTCGTTGCCCGGAATGCAGAAGACTTCGCAAGAAGCCCCGCACGCCCGAACGCGAAATGTTCGATGCCGTTTGCGCAGGCTGTGGTGCTCCCACGAAGGTCCCATTCCAGCCGAGAAACGATAAGCCTATCTATTGCGAGGATTGCTACAGAAAGCGCAGGCAGAATGGCCCCTCGAGGAGAAGCTACTAAATCTCAACAAAAAGTCCCGCCCATCAAAAGGCGGGACTTTTCATATCTTTAGATTTACACGTCTACATTTATAACTTCGGGAGGCGTTTCAAGCAGAGCGGGATTCAAGAGGTATTCGCGCATCTTGCGGAATGCCAATGCGTAATATGTTCCTGAGCATATGCGCTCATCCATGACTGAGCCTATGGGCAAGCAACGCTCATGAACTATTTCGCCATGAATACGCTTGGGAACCTCTCGGAGATTTCCCATAGAAAGAATCATACTTGTAGTACCGAAGTCATACACATGGTGGAAAATGTGGTTTGTGCGGATTGACGCCAAGTTAGTCACAACAAAGCTTGTGTGAAACGGACTTGCCTTGATGATATCGTATGGCAACAGACCATACCTGTCCAACAGCTTGAAGAGCTTCACGCCTATGTTGCAAAGCCCGGGTACCTTCAGCAGCTTGTTGATTAAGTCGTCCGTGGAATTGGTATCGCCCTGGATACGATTCTCCTCAATGTACGCGTCCATCTTGCGCTGAACATCATAAATTGTGTCACCCGGGTCGAAGTATACCTTGTTCATCGTTCCGTCGATATCCCCCGCCTTCAGTACCACCATGCCGACCGCAAACTCCTTGCGGGCATAGATGTGCTTGTTGACAACGAAACGATTCAGGTACGGGTATTCCGCTGCTGTTCTCAGCACCGAAGCCACTACCACCGTTAGGTGGCTAAAATAGTTCCCTTGTTTTCTTTTTGCGTTGATGTAAGTCTGCATCGGCTCGATCGGTATGTTCAGCTCAATCGAGTTGCAGGCATCGGAACGCTTCGCCATGATGTGCGCCGCAACGGCGTACATGGGCGGAATATTCTTGACCTTTCTTCCGTCTGCTCTCATTACTCTCTCCCCCCTTATATATGAAACTGATTATAGCATGTCATGTCGAATTTGAAAACATAATTTTTTTATTGAATTTTTGAATTGACAATCTGAATAATGTTTGCTATACTACATTTTGTTCGGGGAGATGTGTCCGAGGGGTTTAAGGAGGCGGTCTTGAAAACCGTTGATGTGAAAACATCCGTGGGTTCAAATCCTACCATCTCCGCCAAATCGTTAAATACGGAGAAATACCCAAGTGGCTATAAGGGGCTCCCCTGCTAAGGGAGTAGACTGGGTTGACCGGTGCGTGGGTTCAAATCCCACTTTCTCCGCCAAGATAAGAAAAGTCCCTGCGTTGGGACTTTTTTCTTTTCGAAAATCAGTGCCGAATGAGGGAGCAACATGTTTCTTGACACAGGTTTTGGGGCATGATAGAATATGCCATACATCAACATCATTTCGGAGGTAAAATCCATGTTCTGTCGAAATTGTGGCTGTGAGCTCCAAGATAATATGAGATTCTGCCCCTCCTGCGGAGCAACGGTAGAGACAGAAACCCGTGCGACTTCCTCCAATTTAGTATCTTACACCGCGCCAAGCGTTGTTGCTCCCGTTCAGTTGAATGTTGACAGCGGAGCGGAGCCGAATATGCCATACGCGGTTATTTCACAAAACTCTAAAGCATCCGCGCCGAGAGGCCTAATCATTACCGGATTTGTTCTGACGATGACTTTTTGGCTTGCTCCGATTGGGCTTATACTTGCGGCTGTCGGTCTTGCAAAAACAAACAGAATCGAAGGCAGACCATTAAGGGGAATGGCAATTGCGGGTGTGGTATGCGGAGCTGTCTTTACTCTGATGCTCCTTTTATACTTCGTGCTCCTTTATATGGCTTTCTCAAGCGCGAATTATGATTATTATTACAACGATTTTGGGTTCTACAAGAAATTTTACGATCTGTTCAAAGTCATTCTTTAACTATAAATTAGCCTTGACAAAGCCTTGCCCTTATGATACATTCATGAGGGTATTGTTATATATAGTACCCGTAATTAAGCGCCTCGCGGCACTCCACTTCCTTGCCGCGACCTGCGTAAAATGAAAGGATGGAAGTCCCGCATGACTCGCGGTGCGGCAGTGTGGAGACCTGTCGTAATGCAAGCGCGATAAAGCACGCGCCTGCAAGGTGACGCAAAGCGGATGCTGCGTCATTAGAGTCGAGACAAATGGCAACTTTATCACTCAGGAATCTCAAGAAGGTCTATGACAAAGACGTCGTAGCCGTACACGATTTCAATCTTGAAATCGCGGACAAGGAATTCATCGTACTGGTAGGTCCTTCAGGCTGCGGTAAGTCCACTACGCTTCGTATGGTGGCAGGCCTTGAGGAGATCACCGATGGCGAACTGTACATCGGTGACCGTCTCGTTAATGACGTTCCCCCCAAGGACAGAGATATCGCAATGGTTTTTCAAAACTACGCGCTCTATCCTCACATGACTGTTTTCGAGAATATGGCTTTCGCGCTTAAGCTGCGCAAGGTTCCCAAGGCGGAAATCAAAGAAAAGGTTAACGCGGCGGCTGAAATACTCGGCATCACCGAGCTGCTTGACAGGAAGCCCAAGGCTTTGTCAGGCGGTCAGCGTCAACGTGTCGCAATCGGAAGAGCTATCGTTCGCGATCCTCAGGTATTCCTCATGGATGAACCGCTCTCCAACCTTGATGCTAAGCTTCGTAATCAGATGCGTGCCGAAATCATCAAGCTCAGACACCGCCTTGATACCACCTTCATCTATGTTACTCATGACCAGACAGAGGCCATGACCTTAGGTGATCGTATCGTCATCATGAAGGACGGTTTTGTCCAGCAAATTGGCACGCCTACGGATGTTTTCGATCGTCCTCACAACAAGTTTGTCGCGGGCTTCATTGGCACACCGCAAATGAACTTCTTCGATGCGGATCTGATTTGTGACGGCAAAAGCTATTATCTTGACCTTTCGGGCTATCGCATAGATCTGCCTGAGACAAAACAGCAGATTTTACGAAACAACGGCGTAACCACTCAGAAGGTCACTATGGGCATTCGCCCTGAGCATACCGAGATTGATCATGTCGGCAACCAGCCCAACACCATTCCCGCAACCGTAGATGTATGCGAAATGATGGGCAGCGAGCTGTACCTGCACACCGACGCTCTCGGCACTGATGCTATTCTACGCCTGCCGATTATCAACCTGCCACAGGAATACCGTATGGGCTTCCCATATGGCGCCAACATCAAGGTTCGTATCAATGGCGAGTTGATACAGCTCTTCTCACTTGAAACTGAATTGAGCCTCTTTGAGGCTTAATACGCACTATACCCGGGATCCCCGCCGCCTAAGGCGGGGGTCTTGTGATATGATTAGGAGTATTTGATGAATGTTAAGGAAGCAATTTGGTCAAGGCGCAGCATTCGCAAGTTCAAAGAGGGTGCTGTAATATCAAAGGAAGACATTAAGCTTCTGCTTGAGGCGGGTATGATGGCGCCCAGCGCAAGAAACCGTCGTCCATGGGAGTTTATTGTTGTAACTAACATCAGCTTGAAGAAGAAGCTTGCCGAGGCTCAGCCGTACTGCAGGCATCTTCTTGACGCCTATTGCGCTATTATTGTATGCGGCAAGGTTGAGGAGCCCAAAACCGGATTTTGGCAACAGGACTGCGCGGCGGCAATAGACAACATTATGCTGATGGCGGTTGAGCTTGGATATGGCAGCTGTTGGTGCGGGCTCTATCCCGTAGTTGAAAGGTCCAACGCTGTTAAGGCTTTGACAGGTGCATCCGGTACTCCACTCGGAATTATAGCTCTCGGCGTTCCTGACGAAAGCCCTGAGGCAAGAGGCTTTTATGATCCAACCGCTGTTCGTTTCATCGACTGACAAAAAGGTCAGCCTTTGAAATGAACAGGGCCATAGCCAACATATCGGCAGACCCACCAGGACTTATGCGACGCTTAATACACTCCTTATCGAGTTGAAGCGCCGCTTCTTTTTGTTGCTCTGCACTCATAACCCATATTCTTACGCATTCTTGGCGAAGAAAATTCAGCCCCTCTACCCCGCCCCTGTGCAAAACGTTGGTATCCTCAGTCTGAGAAATAATCCAAAGCAGTACGCTGAACGGCTCATTATTGGCAAGCAGCTTTGCCGCTTCTCTTGCGGTAGGAAATCCACGCATAGCTTCGGCTTTCGCTCCGTTGGCGCCATAACGCAAACGCACATCCTCCCCGTTAGTTCCGTATACGATCCTTTTAAGCTCACCTTCGCACATGACTTCTACACATTCAAAGGGATCGCTCCCAAAGGATAAGGCTCTTCCATAGCCGTATAACAGTAAAACGAACGAATAGATTGCGCCGCGATGGGTGTTCACTCCGCAGGTTGCCGAATTCATGGCTTGCTCTGCACACAATCCAATCTGTCGCAGCGCTTCGAAGCTTGGCTGACCGGCAAGACCCGCCATAGTCGCTTGAACAAAACTATCATTGAGAGCGTTTGCACTGCACTCAAACATGGACACATCCATGTCATTATGTGAACCAGTATTGTTTTCATCGACAAGACCCGGCTTCGGCGTTGTGTGAACCTCTGCGATAAGGCTTTCAACGGCAATCCGCGCAAGCTCTTGTGACGCAAAGCTCAAGAGTATTGAATTAGTCTTATCAACAACAGCATTCAGTCCATGTTCGCGGTTTCTGGCGCATACCGAGGCCGTGCCGTTACAGACTATGCAGCTTCTTGGACTTACTCTTGAAAGTTTATTTTGTTCGGCGTCCAAAACGTCCATGTCATAAAGCCTGCCCACGGGCGAGCCGTCCTCAATGCTTTCGGTTATATGCTTCAGCTGCGAAGCAGTATAATTGTCGTATACAAAGAAGCTCTCGTTACCTGTGTGTGAGGAACAATCCTCATAGTACAACGGATCGCCCAGCTTATTGATTATCGCAGATTCACCGCAGCGGAAAGCAAAATCGGTCAAGCTGCTGCGTTTCACTTCGCCCGCGATATTCATGGTAAAGCAAATAAGAGCGCAGTTGAAGGTTTCAATTAATCTGCGTTGTTTATCGGCTCTGCGCTCTCTCGAGTCGAGCATCTCAGTTAAAGTGATCTTTGCAGTAATCATATACTATGGGGTGAACAAGACCGCGAATCTCATCAACCTTGCCTTGATGCAGGAGTTCGCGCACCCTGCTTGCGCTTATACCGTCCTTGCGGTCCAATTCTCGCACCTCGATACCAAATTTCGGGAGTATGCGTTTCATGGTTTCATTATACTTTGCAGTTATGGCGCAGTAGGGTTCTGTGCCGACATAGCGACGCTTGATATTCAACTCCGGTGCTATACGCTTTGCAAACAGCAGCAAATCCAGTTCGCTTATCGAGTTTTCGACGTCGATGGTTGACTTCAAAAAGTATGTAGGGAAGGTGGCGCGTGAAACAAGGTACTCTCGGCTTGCGTAAACCTCGACATTGGGTATCCCTTCGGTACAGCTCTTGACAAACGACATGCGAACGTCCGTAGAGAACTCCGAAGCATCCTCCGACAGCACGAACACAAGTACTCTGTCGCACTCACTTGCAGCAGTTTCGATAAGGAAAAGATGCCCGTATGTCATTGGATTGCAATTGCATACCACGCATCCCGTAAAACCATCCTTTTGGGGTATGGTAGCAAGAAAGCCCGAAAGTCCATTCTTCATGTTTTCCATGAAAAGCATATCGCCGCTTTCTACAAGCGGATAAAAGCCCATTGAGCCAAACAGCCTTCTGTGCTGCGGCTTTGTAAACAAAAAGAGCTTGCCAAAGCCCTCGTTATAGGCATGGGTCACCAAAGCGCTGACGACGGCGGCACATGCTCCCTCGCCCTCGCCCCTTTGATCGACCGCTATTTGTTTTAAGATATTGCCCTTCAGCGAACCGCAGGCAAGGAGCCCGAAGTCATCGAACAGGAGTGCGGTGTAATCCGTGTCATGCTCGTCGCTTATTCCGCTCTTAAGCAGTAAATCTTGATATTCAAGTCGGTGCAGCGGACTTACCGCCGCACCGACTTCGATGTTGTTATTCATCGTCATCGACTTGATGAATTGTGTCGATAACTGTGTTGTCGCGGTACAATACCACGCCGACGATTCTGTCCTTATACTTGATGGGTTCGGGCGTTCCGACTATGCGCTCTGCGCGCTCCTCCAACTGCTCGATGGTGAACAGCGGAAGACCTGCGTCCTGAAACTTCTTATACAGGTCTGGGCGATTGGGATTAACCGCAATACCCTGATCGGTAACGACTACGTCCACAACTCTGCCGGGCGTGACTACGGTGTTGACCTTCTTGACGACGGTCGGAATCCTGCCTCTTGTCAGCGGGCAAACGACTACGGACATACTCGCGCCCTCGGCCGTGTCGGGATGACCGCCGATAGCGCCGCGAATAACTCCATCGGAGCCGGTAAGGACGTTGACATTGAATTCCGTGTCAATCTCAAGCGCTGAAAGTATGACAAAGTCAAGCTGATTCACGGCCGCGCCCCTGTTCAGATAGCTCGCGTAATAGGAAGCGTTGATCTGAATGTGGTAGCGGTTGTTCTTCAGTGAGTTCGCGGCGATGAGGTCGAAGGACTGCACATCGAGTATGCGGTCGATCAGCCCGGCTTCGTGCATTTCTACTATCTGTCCGGTAATGCCGCCCAACGCAAACCTGCAATGGATGTTCTTGGCTTCCATCTTTTCACGGATGAACCTTGCTGTTGCAAGCGATGCGCCGCCGCTTCCCATCTGCATGGAAAAACCATCGTAAAAGTATCCGGAGGCTTCGATTACATCAGCCGCAGTCTTTGCAATCAACAGTTCCTTAGGATTCTTGGTATAGCGTGTTGCGCCGCTCATTAGACCCTTGGGATCGCCGATGGAATCTACGAACACGACATAATCAACGTTTGATTCGGGAATGGCAAAAGGAGCGTTCGGGAAGCGAACCAGATGATCCGTAAGTATTATGGTGGTGTCTGCATACATGGCGTCAAGCCTTGCATAGCCCAAGCTGCCGCACATCGTGGCGTTGTCATCGTCACGGCTGTAACCGTTGGCGTTGCCGTAGGGGTCGCAGGAAGGCGCACCTAAGAAAGCCACATCAATGTGCAGCTCGCCGCTTTCGATAGCCGCCGCTCTGCCGCCATGGGAGCGGAAGGTTATCGGGGATTCCATAAGGCCATGTGAGATTGCGTCGGCAAGCTCGCCGCGCAGTCCGCTGGTTTCAATATGGGTTACAACGCCGTTCTTGATATGCTCAATCAAGGGAGCGTGAATGTCCGTCAAAGAGCTTGCCGCGATAGTCAAATCCTTGATACCCATTTCGGCTATGACATCCATGACGTAGTTGATGATATGGTCGCCGTTCCTGAAATGGTGGTGGAAGGAAATGGTCATGCCGTCTTTCAGGCCCGACTTGATGATGGCGTCCTTCAATGAGGGCAGAACGCGGTTCTTGCTGTGCATTCTCTCAAAGAAAGTCTCGGTCTCCTTTGCGGAAGTTCCGTTGAAGTTGCCGCGAGGAGCGGACACCTTCTTCATCTCAATGACTCTTTCGTACTCTAACTTATCCATTTTATATCTCCTCTACAGGCATGGAGTATGCGAGCTGCGCAAGCTCAAGCAACCTCTCGGCGCGGATAACGACAGGCTTGTCTATCATCTTACCCTTAAGGCTGGCGACGCCGCTGCCCTTGGCATTGGCTTCCGCTATCGCGGCCAATATTGCCTTTGCCTTTTGCAGGTCCTTCTCGCTGGGCATGAACTCCTTATGCAGCGGCGGGATCTGGCGCGGGTTGATAACGCTCTTGCCGTCAAAGCCAAGCTTCTTGATGAGTCTGACTTCAGCGATGAATCCTTCTTCGTTATTAATGTCGGAATAGACCGTATCAATAGCGTCAATGCCAGCGGCTCTTGCGGCATTCAATATCATGTTTCTTGCAAAGAACAGCTCGGTTCCGTCGCTTCTTGTCGTCTTAAGATCGGTTACATAATCCTCTGCGCCCAATGCGATACCGATCAAGCGCTTCGATGAAACGGCTATATCATAAGCGTTCAGGACGCCCCTTGCGCTTTCTATGGCCGCCATCATATGGGTGCTGCCGACCTCTATACCTGCTTCGCTTTCAATCCTTGCGATCTCGCGTTCGCAGTCTATCACGTCCTGAGCTGTCTCCGTCTTGGGAAGTCGGATAACATCGGGCTTCGCACGGACAATGGCCTCCAAGTCCTTTATGCCAAGTCCGGTAGTAAGATCGTTTATACGGACTACACGCTCCTTCTTACCATAGCGAAGGCTTGACAGAGCCTGATATACGAGGAACCTTGCCGAATCCTTCTCGTTTATGGAAACGGAGTCCTCCAAGTCGAACATGATCGAGTCAGAGCCATAGATGTACGCGTCCCTGACCATTCCCGGGTTGTTGCCGGGAACGAACAACATGCTTCTTCTCAGCTGCTTCATTCCTTTGTCCTCCAAACATAGTCCGTGCTTTCAGCGGCACGGTATGCGGCCGTGTTGACCCTTGCGCGAATGGTGCAATCCAAAGCGCCCTTATCGTCGGCCTTGACGAAGGCATTCACCACATCAAGGTCTGTCAACGTCTCGCGGATGACCTTCTCAATCTGCTTGCCGAATTGCTGCATTACGCTGCTCGACAGTTGGATTTCAATACCGCCGTTGTCTCTCGGTTCAATGCGTATCATGATATCGCTGGATTCCATGGTTCCGCAGATTCCGTTCTTAATAAGCTGCATAAGTCCTCCCCTATACATGGAAATTACATTGTCATTGTACCACACTTTTTGTAAAATGAAAGTCCTTTTGCGACTATAAGCTGTTAAGAAATAAATATATCTTGTTGTATATGAACTTCTGATGTGGTAGAATAGCTCACGGAGGTTTTCATGAGTACATTCTTGATTATTTTACTGTCCGCTGTGGGCTTGCTTATCGCGGCTTGTCTTGCGTTGGCGCTTGTCGCCGCCTTTAGGGGCATACTTCGCATTGACTATGATGGGTTGTTTCGGGACAATTCGCTGACCACCTCGGCACGCGGCAAATTTGCTGAGCGCATATACGCTGACGTGTCTGAAATTGAGTCCTTGCCCATGGAAACCATTTATATTGAATCCTTCGACGAGCTTAAGCTCGCGTCTCGGCTTCTGCTCGCTGAAACATCCGCCATCGGCACCGTTATATGTTTTCATGGGCTGCGTTCAAAGTCTGAGAAGGATTACGGGGCGCAGGCTGTGTTCTTTCATAAGCTCGGTTATAACGTTCTGCTTCCGGATCAACGCTCACACAACCGCAGTGAAGGGCGCTGGATATGCTATGGAGTGAGGGAGCGGTATGACTGCCTGCAATGGACTAAGCTGATGAGCGAACGCTTTGGCGCTGAGCTTCCTATATTCCTTTCGTGACAGTCTATGGGCGCCGCGACCGTTATGATGGCTTCAAACCTTGAGCTTCCGCGAAATGTTTTGGGGATAGTATCCGACTGTGGCTTCAGCTCTGTCGCGGCAGAATTTCAGTACGTTCTGAATACAGAGTTTCATATTCCCACCTTCCCCACCCTGTTTCTTATGGGTATGTGGTGCCGTCTTATTGCAGGCATCGGACTTTGGAAGGTATCCCCAACTAAGTCGCTTAGCGAAAGCAAAATTCCCGTGTTGTTCTTCCACGGCAAGAAGGATACGCTTGTTCCCTACTACATGGGCGAGGAGAACTTCAAAGCCTGTACCGCTCCCAAGTTCTTTGTGTCCTCCGAAATCGCCGACCATTGCACCTGCTGGTATGAGGATACTAATGGCTACAAGCATTCGCTTTTGGATTTCTTTGAGTTTTGCAGAAAAAGTCGTCCTGTGTAAAATAATATATACAATTTGCTCTTTTTCGACATGTGGTGTTGATTTCTCTCTTGATTATGATATAATCTCTTGAGAATTTCGGAGGTACGATATGGAACAGTTAGTTGGCGCGTGTATCATCGGTCAGTCCGGTGGCCCCACCGCCGTCATTAATGCGAGCGCATACGGTGTTATCGACACGGCAATGAAGTCAAGCGCCATCACCAGAGTGCTGGGTGCGGCTCATGGTATCAAAGGTATTATCAATGACGAGCTTTATGACCTTGACAAAGAAGACCCCAAGGAATTGGAGCTTTTGCTTCATACCCCTTCCGCCTTTTTGGGATCATGCAGATATAAGCTAAAGAATCATGAGGATGACGATACGGACTATCGCCGTATATTAGAGGTGTTCAAGAAGTACAACGTTCGCTATTTCTTTTACAATGGCGGCAATGACTCCATGGATACCTGCAATAAGATTTCCAAGTTTATGAAGTCAGCAGGCTATCCTTGTATGATTATTGGTGTGCCAAAGACCATTGACAACGACCTTTGGGGTACGGACCACTGCCCCGGCTTCCCTTCCGCCGCAAAGTATGTAGCTACAAGCTGCATGGAGCTTTACCTTGACGCAAGGGTCTATGACACCAAGATGATATGCATTGTCGAGATTATGGGACGTCACGCCGGATGGCTTGCTGCCTCCGCTTCAGTTGCGAAACACTTAGGCTATGGCCCCGATCTTATCTATCTGCCCGAAGTCAATTTCAACGTTGACCGCTTCTTAGAGGATGTTACGCGCATTTACCGTCAGACGGGTGAATGCCTTGTTGCCGTATCCGAAGGTATTCATGACAACAATGGGACTCTTATTGCTGAGTACGGCGCGGACACTGCCCCTGTTGACTGCTTTGGGCATAAGCAGCTTGGCGGTTTAGCCTCCACACTTGTTTCCATGGTCAAATCACGCCTTGGCAACATCAAGATTCGCGGTATAGAAATGTCTCTGCTGCAGCGCTGCGCGGCGCATTGTGCTTCCGAAACCGATGTGAAGGAATCCTACATGGTTGGCAAGGGCGCTGTTGAGCTTGCGCTCTCCGGTGTAACCGATGTCATGGCGGCTTTGATACGCGAAACTGATGAGGACGGAAACTATCGCTGTGTAGTTCGTCCAATAGATCTTGCACTCGCGGCCAATACTGAAAAGAAGGTTCCGAGGAGCTGGATAAATGCCGACGAAAACGGCGTCACGCAGGAGTATTTGGATTATATACTTCCGCTTATTCAGGGCAGACTTGACAACGAGTTTGATAATGGCATGCCGCGCTTTGCCAAGATTCAAAAGATTAAGGCAACGGTTTAGAGTTTCCTCAAGTGAACAACGAATGCAAAACACCCGAGCAATGTTCTCGGGTGTTCTTTATGCGTCGATACATACCATACAATCAGCGTTTGCCCGCCGAAAGCCGTTCCCAAACGTCAAGATATATGTCCGCGGACTGTGCTTGCCAATTCGAGCGCATGGTTAGTGCAAGCTCCTGCGTTGCGACTTGAAGTTTAATCTCTATCATAACGGCGTTCAACTCGGATACCCTCAGCGTCACAAGCCACCCGCCGTCGCGCATCTGCTCCATATCACTTGAGTACTGCGTTTCACGCAGCATGTCAAGCTTATTGTCCTGCACGAATTTGTCTATCCTATCCCTCTCAGAAAAGGGTACTTGGTTTATAAACAACTTTAACGCCTCATCGCCTATTGAGGTCAGATTGTAGCTCTGCCCGAAGCTGCGCGGCACTATCGCAACATAACCATCCTGTTCCAACTGACCGCTGACAAGTTGGAAGCTGAAATAGTCAATGCTCCCACACTTAATCATTGCGTTGCAAAGCACGTCGGGTCGGATATCTCCGCCCGCGCTGCGTATAAAGTACATTATTAAAAGCTTGCTTTTTGCGTCTCCGTGAATGAACATCATACATCACCTTCCCGTGTTATAAGTGTAGCAGAATTGTAAAAAAAAAGCAAGACGTCTAAAACAAGCGAAAAGACTTTGACGTATAACTCTTTGTGGTGTATAATCCATATCAAACGGAGGTTGAAATGAAATCTAATCAACAAAAGAAGAAGGACCAAACGCTGTACACCATCATAATGATTGCCCTTGTGGGCGTCATTGTGATATCTTTAACCTTGACTCTGTTGAAGCTTATGGATTCCAAACCTTGGGAAGCCAAGATCGTCTATCAGGCTGCCGCAAGTGAGCATGTAAGTCAGGCGACAAGTGTTACGATACCGCTAAACCCGTTCTCCGGCGACAGCATCGAAGATACTGCCATTCCTTATGAGGAGTGGACCCCGGAGCCAACCATTGAAAGCGTCGGCAAGGATCCAAACAGCTCGCCCTCCGCTGTTTCTACGCCCGAACCTGCGGTAACGGCGGAATCCGATTCAAAATCAACAGCAGGCGCAACCGCTAAAGCAACGACAAAAGCCACTTCAAAGGCAACCGGCAGCAGCACCACTTCCGATCCTACCGCAACTCCGAGCTATGTGGCAAACACGCGGGAAGTGGACTTTGATTCGCTTAAAGCAATCAACAGCGACATAGTGGCTTGGCTATACCTGGAAGATACCATCATCGATTACCCCGTAGTCAAGACAACAACGACACACGGAGCAGGCTTCTACCTGTCACATATGTATGATTTGACGGAGCAGCGCGCCGGCTCTCTCTTTATCAGTAGTCCCTATACGCCCTTCTCAAGGCAGAATACCATCATTCAGGGTCATAGGATGAACAATGGTACTATGTTCGGAACGCTGTACAAGTATAAGAAACAGTCTTACTTCAATCAGCATCCCATATTCCAACTCTACACGCCGAGCAAGAACTACTTCGTGTACATCTTTGCGGCGTATGAGGTGGACATTCTTGGCGACTACTACCATGAAACCTTCTCAAGCGGTAACGAGTTCATGGAGTACATAAACGAGTGTATGCTTGCCTCTGCTATTTCTACGGGCGTAACGCCGCGAGTGACCGACAAAATATTGACGATGTGTACCTGTGTTTCCGGCAACGATACAGTTCGTTTCATCGTTCAGGGCGTACTCGTCGAAATGGACAACACATAAGCCGGCAGCGGTTTCAACCACAAGAGCTTCCCTTCGTTTGAATGGGAAGCTCTTTTCATTAGTAATCGTACTATTTGACTATCGGGTCTATAAGCGGCTTTTCCTGTCCTTTTATAAGACGCTTGATATTGTCCTTATGGCGAATCAAAACAAGTACCGTGTCCAACACTGCGAATAGGCAGAGATAAGGATTAGCCATAAAGAACAAGAAGGTAAGTATTGCAAAAATAAAAGCACCGGATATCGAAACTACGGACATCCTTCGGCTGACAAGGAAGATTCCTACGCTGAGAGCGGTTGTGACTGCGGCGCCCAGAGGGAAAGCAACCCAAATAAAGCCCAATGAGGACGCGGCGCCTTTGCCGCCCTTGAAGCCATAGCATATGGGATAACAATGTCCGATTATAACAAACAATCCGCCGATATACGTTCCGAGCTGTGCGTCAAAGCCGCTGTTAATTCCGAGCTTCATCGCTATCACTCTGCCAATGAAGCATCCGACAACGCATTTGAGCGCATCGAAGAAGAAGGTTGCAACGCCTGCGTATATGCCATAGACGCGAAACATGTTTGTCGCGCCCGCATTGCCGCTTCCGTAGCCGCGTATGTCGTCATGAAAGAATCCTCGACTGATTATGACAGCCGATTGAAGGTTGCCTAAGAATGCGCAGATAACAGCAATGATGGCGATGACCTGGAGGTTGAAGCCCCGAAACGCCAAAAGCGACTGAACAATCGCGCTTCCCTGCATCACTTCTCATCACCCTCCTGTTTGCGGTTCCTGAAGATAAAGCGAATCGGAGTTCCGCCAAAGCCGAATGACTTTCTAAAATAGTTCTCCAAATAACGCTTATACGAGAAATGCACGAGCGTTTCTTCGTTGACAAAGATAACAAAGGTAGGCGGCTGTATAGAAACCTGTGTCGCGTAATACAGCTTCAAGCGTCGTCCCGATGACATCGGAGGTTCGTTTACCGACACCGCCTCGTTCAGAACATCGTTAAGCATCCCTGTTGAAATGCGCTTGATTGATTGACCGTATGAAGCCTCGGCCGACTCCAAGACTCTGTTTACCCTCTGACCGCTTTTTGCGGATATGAACAGGAAAGGTACGTAATCCATAAAAGCAAGCTGCGATTGGATATCCTTGCGCATCTTATCCATGGTGAAGGTATCCTTCTCGATTAGGTCCCACTTATTGACCACGACCACCGACGGCTTGCCCTCATCGTCCACATACCCCGCTATCTTCACGTCCTGTTCGCTTATACCCTGCTCGGCGTCGATCATTATCAATACTACGTCAGCGCGGCGAACGGCGGCAAGCGAACGAATAACGCTGTATCTTTCAATCGTCGCGTCCTCAACGGCGCGCTTCCTGCGGATTCCCGCAGTGTCAACCAAGACATAATTCTTGCCGTTAACTGAGAATGGCGTATCAACTGCGTCGCGTGTTGTGCCAGGGATGTCGGACACTATGCTTCGCTGCTGCCCAAGCAGTGCGTTTACTAAGCTGGATTTACCGACGTTGGGCTTGCCCACCACGGCTATGTTTATGCTTTCATCCTCGCCATTATCCTCTATGCGGCCAAAATTCCTGCAAACCTCATCGAGCATATCACCAAGGCCCAAGCCCTGTCCCGAAGATATGATGATAGGGTTCCCGAGCCCCAAAGCGTAAAACTCGTATATGGCGTCATTATACTTCGGGGCGTCAAGCTTGTTCACCGCAAGTACTACGGGCTTGCCGCTCTTTCTAAGCATGGTGGCTACATCCTCATCTGCTGAAGTCATGCCTTCCCTGCCGTCCACAAGGAAAAGTATCACATCGCAGGTTTCTATCGCAAGCTCGGCCTGCCTGCGCATCTGTACGGCAATCTTGTCTTCATTAGCAGGCTCAATTCCGCCTGTGTCAATCAAGGTAAAGTGATAGTCCAACCATTCAGCGTCGCCGTAAATGCGGTCGCGGGTGACGCCGGGCGTGTCCTCCACTATTGAAAGTCGTCTGCCTATGAGTCGGTTAAACAGCGTCGACTTCCCGACGTTCGGTCTTCCCACTATCGCTACAAGAGGTTTTGTTATCATAATTACTCCCTATCCAAAATCGAAATCAATGCGTTCGCGTCCGCAAACGGGCGGATCCTAACTCCAAGTTCTTTTTCCACATCCGCTGCCGTCATGCCGTCCAAGAACACATCTTCACGTTCCCTCAACATATTCGAAGGTATCAGCAGTGTGTCTGTCGTTAAGCTGCCCTTCAGCTGACACACTAAGTCACTGCCGGTGACCAAACCGCCGACATGCACGTTTCCGCCGAAGAACCGATTCTCCACGGGGTGCGTCAACAGCTCAACGCCATAAGGCAAAAGACGTTCATAAAGCGTTGAAAAGAACCTGTTGCCTATAACACCACCGGCAAGTTCAAAGACCTTCTTCTCCCCGCGTACATGAAGCACGCTGAGGCTGTCCACGAAATCCCTTTCAAAAAGGCGCAGCAGTCCTACCCCGTTCTCAATCTGGGGAAACCCGTCGTAATCTTCGTAAGCGGGAAGCTCCATATCCGCCATAAGATACCATTCATCGGAGAGATGCACAAGAGCTTCACCATATTCGGCACGAAGCCGCGACTGAATCGGCGTGATAAGCTCTATCGTCTTTCGCGCTTCATCTTTAGTAAAGGAACGCAAGGGGTAAAGCCCTTTACGCGAACCGGTAAGCCCAACAGGGACTATGGCAAGCGACTTCATGGACGGAGCAAGCTTAACTAACTCGTTGATGGAGTAGATAAGCTCATCCCCGTCATTCAGCTCCGGACACAGTACTATTTGGGCATGGAAGCTTAAGCCTTCGTCATGCAGCCTCAAAAGGCGTTCAGGGAGCAGTCCCGCGTTCGGGTTGCGCATCATGTTCACGCGCAGCCTTGGGTTCATCGCATGAACGGATACATATAGAGGGTCGATTCTGCGCTTCGATATGCGCAAAAATTCGGTCTCATCCACATTGGTCAGCGAAACGTAGTTTCCCATGATGAAGGACATTCGCCAATCATCATCCTTGACATGCAGTGTTGAGCGCGTCATGTCGGGCATCTGGTCGATAAAGCAGAACACACACTTGTTGTGGCATACCCGCATTGGGCTCATCAGACTTGTCTCAAAGCCCAGACCCAAGTGTTGACCAATGCCCTTATGAATAACCACATCGTGGATACCGCCGTCAACGCCCTCGACACTGAGCTTCAACTTGCTTGCGCTTGTCAAGGCAAGATAATCTATCAAGTCGATAACAGGCTCATCGTTGACGGCAAGCAGGTACTCGCCCGCCACAAGCGAATGCTTCTCGGCAGGCGTGTTCGGTTCCACTGATGTAATCAGTTGTTTATACTTGCGCATATCTCCCATGATGCAAATATAGCATAAATCTTTCTTGTTAGCAAGTCGGATTCAGCAATATAATCAACAGCTCTTTGCCCTGACGCATATTCAAGAAAAGAACGCAGCTCATTTATATGGAGCCGCGTTCTGTTTGCTTTTACGATATACCAATAAACCTTACGCCGATGGCGCGGCCTTACGCTTGCGCGCTACGGGTTTTGACGTAGGTACAATCGCTTCCGGCAGCGGTATCGGAATACTGATATCCTCGGCAAGGGTATGCTCCGACAATACGGGCGGAGCCGCCTTGCGTATCGTATCCGCGGTTATTGTACAGGTCTTGAGATCGCTTCTTCCCGGAATGTCATACATGATGTTCAGCATGACGTCTTCCATGATGGCCCTCAAGCCCCTTGCGCCCGTCTTTCTTGTGATGGCTTCCTTGGCAACCTCGCGCAGCGCGTCGTTATCAAACTCAAGGTCCACGCCGTCCATTGCAAACAGCTTCTTGTATTGACGTGCAAGAGCATTCTTCGGATCTGTGAGTATGCTGACAAGAGCGTCCTCATCCAGGTTCTCAAGCGTTACTATCACGGGAACTCGACCTACAAATTCCGGGATAAGCCCGAAACGCAGCAAGTCCTCGGGAAGAATGGACTTCAATATCTCACCGACATTCTTCTGCTCGCGAGTTTTGGGATCCGCGCCAAAACCGAGCATTCTCTGCCCCGTGCGACGCTCAATGATTTTTTCTATACCGTTGAACGCGCCGCCGACTATAAACAGGATGTTAGTGGTGTCAATCTGTATGCACTCCTGCTGCGGGTGCTTTCTTCCTCCGAGCGGAGGAACGTTAGCGACCGTGCCTTCAAGAATCTTCAGAAGAGCCTGCTGTACACCCTCGCCCGAAACATCGCGAGTAATAGAGACATTCTCGCCCTTCCTTGCTATCTTGTCGATCTCATCGATGTACACGATGCCTGTCTGAGCCCGAGCCACATCGAAATCAGCGGCTTGAATGAGCTTCAAGAGGATGTTCTCCACATCGTCTCCGACATAGCCTGCCTCGGTTAAGGTGGTTGCGTCGGCCACAGCAAAGGGAACATCAAGTATCTTTGCCAGGGTCTGTGCAAGCATTGTTTTACCGCAGCCGGTCGGCCCCAGCATTATGATGTTGCTCTTTTGCAGCTCAACATCATCCGTCGGATCGGACGGACAGCTAATGCGCTTATAGTGATTGTATACCGCGACGGCAAGAGCGCGCTTTGCGGCTTCCTGACCTATCACATATTCGTTTAGCGCAGCGACTATCTCCTTGGGCTTGGGAATCTCGGACATTGCGCGAGATGGTGCGGAAGCACCCTTCTTCTCCTCGGCGCGCTGTTCGTTGACAATCTCCATGCACAGCTCGATACACTCGTTGCAGATGTACACATTGGGTCCGGCTATCATTCGGGTCACTTGGTTTCGGGTCTTACCGCAAAAGCTGCAGCGAACCTTATCCTGACCGTCTTTGCCGACTCCGCCTACGTTACCGTCATTGTTTGCCATACTTATCTCCTGGGAGCTATAATTTCGTCTACCAAGCCATACTGCTTGGCTTCCTCGGCGTCCATGTAGTTATCCCTCTCGGTATCCTGTTCGATACGCTCCAAGGGCTGACCTGTACGGGCCGCTAAGATCTCATTAAGTCTTTTCTTGGTCTTCTCTATCTGATTCGCCTGAATCCGAATATCGGTAGCCTGCCCCCTAAAGCCGCCGCTCGGCTGGTGGATCATGACCTCCGCGTTCTCAAGCAGTCTGCGTTTACCCTTAGCACCCGCGGTAAGCAGGAAGGCGCCCATACTGGCCGCCAAGCCCACGCAGATGGTGGACACTTCGCACTTGATATACTGCATAGTGTCATAAATAGCAAGACCCGCGGTTACGGAACCGCCGGGACTGTTGATATAGAGGTAGATGTCCTTTTGAGGATCGTCCGCCTCAAGGAACAGAAGCTGCGCCACGATGGAGTTTGCCGTGTCATCGTCCACCTCGCCCGACAGAAAGACAATACGATCCTTCAAAAGACGAGAGTAGATATCATACGCTCTTTCGCCCCTGTCGCTCTGCTCAACTACCATTGGTGCAAGATTCATGTTAATCTCCTATCCTTTACTGTTTGTGACCCAAAAGCAAGCTCGAATCGACTTACTTTTGTACTGAGCTGTCGAGGATAACCGCAATAGCCTTGCGCGTTCTTACGTTGTCCTTGACATACTCGACGTCTGAGGGCTGCATGGACTTCTTAAGCTCGTCAACCGACATGCTGTACTTTGTCGCCATTTCGCTTATCATGTTCTCCGCTTCCTCATCCGAAACTTCGATGTTCTCGGCCTTAACGATGGCGTCAAGCACAAGCTCCATCTTGATCCTTGTTTCGGCCTCGGGTCTGCGCTGCTTGCGAATCTCGTCGGGAGTTGTTCCAAGATAAGTACAGTACATCTCCAAAGTGAAACCGCTGCGCTTCATGCTCACTTCCATCTCGCGCATAATGCTGTCGAGCTGGCGGTTGATCATGCAGTCGGGAATGTCGCACTGCGCGTTCTCGCAAGCCTTGGACAGGACGCCGTTTTCATAGGCGTTCTTGCTCTGTTCTTCGCGCTCGGCCATAAGCTTATTGCGCTTGTCAGCCTTCCATTCGTCTACGGTGTTGAACTCGGAAATATCGGTAATAAAGTCGTCATTGACTTGCGGAAGCTCTTCCTTGCGAACAGCTTTGATTTTACATGAGAAAACAGCGACCTTGCCGGCAAGCTCCTCGGCGTGATAGTCATCGGGGAAGGTCACGGAAATATCGCGCTCCTCACCTTCGACCGCGCCTACGAGCTGCTCTTCAAACCCGGGTATGAACGATCCGCTTCCGATCGTCAAATCCTGATCTTCAGCCGTGCCGCCGTCAAACTTGACTCCGTCGATGCTGCCGCTGTAATCCAAGACTATGGTGTCACCGTTCTCAACGGGACGCTCAACATTGATGACTCTCGAATGCTCCTTGCGTTCCGCTTCAAGCGCTGCATCGACTTCTTCGTCGCTTACAGTATACTCCGGCTTTTCAAACTCTATACCCTTGTACTGACCCAGGGTGACCTCAGGCAGAAGCTGTACTTCGGCAGTGAAGGTCACGCCCTCAGCTTCGCTGATGTTGACAATATCGACTTCGGGATGATCCACAGCGGTAAGAGAATGCTCCTCCAGCGCCTTGTCATATGCGTCGCCCCAAACGATTTCAAACGCATCCTCATAGAACACGCCCGCGCCATAGGCATTTTCAATAATCCTACGCGGAGCCTTACCCTTGCGGAAGCCCGGAACCGCATACCTTGATGCGGTTTTATGATACGCGGTCTCAATTGCCTGCTCAAAAGCGGGTTGATCGACCACGATGGTCAGTTTAGCTTTGTTGCCCTCGATTTTCTCAAATGTTGCCATTATTCCTCTCCTTTTTGCGCATTACCCCTGCGCGTCTATTGACACGGTATCATAACATACCTGTTCTTCAAAAGCAAGCATTGCACAATAATTTCACTTTGAAAACAAAATCGCTTTCAATTCTGCATTAAGCTCATTAGAACGAGCCTTGATATGCAAAGCGTTTAGCCTGCCGTACCAAGAACGTCCGCGTAATATTTTAGTTTCCATGAACCATAGCTGTTCCAGTTGACATTGATGCCGACTCCGCCCTTGCTGCTTGAGGATTCAAGCAAATAATGCTTGCCGTTAATCTTGCCAAGATATATAGCGGAGTGATTCCCTACCCCTTCATCGCTTACCCATAGCAGCACATAACCGCTTCGTATTTTGTCGTAAACAACGTTTCCGGATGAAAACTCAATTTCATACAGCACATCGCGTTTTCTAAAAAGCTGAATTTGATTTTCGGAGCCTGCACATATATACTTGCTGCCGTAACCGCAGTCCCGATACGCTTGACGCGTGAAGTTACTGCAGTCGAGATCGTCATATGAAGTTCCGCAAAGCGCGATTCCCGCCAGAATGACCTCGGTATAGGGGTCATCGGGGTTAAGCGACGTTACGAACGCATAGACCGCGTCCGCGGTCTTAACCTCGCTTGAAGTAAGCTCGCCGTATGCAGTACCATACAGCCCAAGCACTATTTGCGCATACAGCTCCGTCTCGTTCGCGGGTATATCAACCACGTTTATCGTAATATCTCCGCCAAGTCCGCTTACCGTCTCCGATACATGGAGAATGGTCTCGCCTATGCTTACGCCATTAATCGTTACAGAGCCATTCGTAATCGCAGCGGTTGCTATACTCCCGTTTTCTACTGCTGCTGAAAAACTCACATCAGCGTTGTCGGGTGAATAACACAGCTCAAGGGTGAGCTGATTTCCGACATAAAGCGTCGCTGACTCGGGCAATACAAGCTCATCGGCATACACCGTAACTTCAATCGTACCTGATACCTTAGCAAGGCCTATCAGGTACCTGAGTATCAACGAGGCGTCGTTGGCATTTATCGTTCCGTTACCGTCTGTATCTGCGACGAGGCTCATATGCTCGCTCGAATTTGCCATACCCACAAGATAACGCAGTATCATAGAAGCATCGGCGGACGACACGCTGCCGTCTCCGTTGCAGTCGCCGATAAGCACATTTTCACTTGCAAGTGCAGCAGAGCAAGCGAAGGTCATCGCCAAAGCTAATATGACGGCAACGAAACGTTTCATGCCGTACCTTACAGAGCCGCCGCGATCTTGGCCGCGACCTTGACGTTGTTGTAAACAAGTTGAATGTTGGAGGCCAAGCTTGATCCGCCTGTTATATCCTTGACAGCGGCAAGCAGGAACGGCGTAGTCGCCTTGCCCTTGACGCCTTGAGCTTCAGCCTCTGCTATCGCTTCATCGATTGCGGCGTTGATATACGCGGCGTCCATCGAGTACTCCTCGGGGATGGGGTTGACTATCAATATCCCTCCGTCGTAATTCAACTCATGCGACGCCCTTATATAAGACGCCGCTTCCTCAGGTGAATCAGCTCTCCAGTTGAGCTTGATGCCGCTTTGGCGTGTGTAGAACGCGGGCAGCTCGTCCGTGCCATAACCTACCACGGGTACGCCCTTGGTCTCAAGGTACTCCATTGTGAGATTGAGATCAAGTATGCTCTTTGCGCCTGCGCATACCACCGTTACATTGGTCTTGGAAAGCTCATCCAAATCCGCTGAAATGTCCATCGTGGTCTGAGCGCCTCTGTGAACTCCGCCGATACCGCCGGTCGCGAACACCTTGATACCGGCCATCTTAGCGATTATCATGGTAGCCGCGACAGTGGCCGCTCCGTCCATTCCCTTTGCGACAAGCAGCGGTATATCTCTGCGGCTTGCCTTAACGACCTTATGACCCTCTCGGCCAAGATAGTCAATCTGTTCATCGGTCAGCCCGGCACAGAGCTTGCCGCCTATTATTGCGCAGGTGGCGGGGACGGCGCCGTTCTCGCGCGCTATTTTCTGGCACATTAGCGCGGTCTCAACGTTCTGCGGGTATGGCATACCGTGTGAAATTATGGTGCTTTCCATAGCGATTATGGGCTTGTTCTCAGCCAAAGCCCTTTCAACCTCGGGTGAAAGGCAAAGACGTTCCATGTCAAAAGTTCTCCTTGTTCAATAAAAATCCTTTGTATTATAACACAGATATGCTAAAATAGGAACAGCATTTAAGATTTGAGGTGAACTTTTTGAAACGTTCTTCGGCTGTGCTGCTTCATGTGTCTTCCCTGCCCTCTCCGTATGGCATAGGCACATTCGGAAAAGCTGCTTATGATTTTGTCGATCTCTTAGCCCTCGGAAAACAAAGCTATTGGCAAATGCTGCCCCTTTCTCCCACCGGATATGGTGATTCGCCCTATCAATCGTACTCGGGTTTTGCTTTGAACCCGTACTTCATTGACCTTGATACGCTTGTGGATGAGGGCTTGCTCGAAGCTCACGAAACCTCGCTTGACTGGGGAGACGATCCCTCATCTGTTGACTTTGGGAAAATATACCAGAATCGTTTTGTTGTACTTCGTAAGGCTTTCAACCGCTTCGATCGCGACTTAATGAATGAGTTCTGTAAGGAAAATTCATCATGGCTTTATAAACATGCTCTCTATTGCGCGATTAAGGATTCCTTTGGCGGCAAGCCTTGGTATGAGTGGAGCGATGAGCTGAAGTTTCGCTCTGATGAAGCTGTTCGGCGTGTTGCAGCGGAGCTTACGGACGAAACAGCCTTCCATTGCTTCGTCCAATACAAAGCGGACGAGCAGTTTACAATGCTTCGCACTTATGCCCAAAGCAAAGGTATTGAGTTTATCGGGGACATACCCATATACCTTCCCTTAGACAGCGCAGATGTTTGGTTCTCGCCCGAATTATTCGACCTCGACGATGATTTGTACCCGAATGAGGTCGCAGGTGTACCGCCCGACGGTCTTTCCGAGTGCGGTCAGCTTTGGGGCAACCCGCTTTACCGTTGGGATAAGCACCGTGATGATGGCTATTCTTGGTGGTGCGAACGTCTAAGGGTCACCGGACGCAGGTTTTCACTTGTAAGGATTGACCACTTCAGAGGTCTTGAAAGCTATTGGTGCATACCCGTGGGCAGCACTTCTGCGAAGAACGGTTATTGGCGCAAGGGACCCGATATAGAGCTTATTGAAGCGTTCAAGCGCAGTTGTCCCGATGTGCATATCATTACCGAAGATTTGGGCTACCTCACTCCCGCCGTTAAGAACTTGCTCTCGGCCTCCGGCTATGCGGGTATGCGTGTGATGGAGTTTGGCTTCGATCCCGATAACGATTCACGCGAGCTTCCGCACAACTACCCCGTTCATTGCGTGGCATACGCTTCCACCCACGATTGCGAGCCGATGATGAAATGGATTGATAACGCGCCCTCAAGGAGCGTTGCCATGGCCGTAGACTACCTTGGCTTGAGCGAGCGAGAGGGACTGAATTTCGGCTTTATTCGAGGCTTGATGACCTCCTCCTCCGAGCTTGTAATTGTCCAATTTCAGGACCTTATAGGCTCAAAAACTCAGATGAACTCGCCGCAATCCTTGGGATGCTGGACGTACCGTGCTTTGCCTTGCGACATGGATTCCGCTATATTTATCAGACTTGCGCACTATACACAGATTTGTGCAAGAGCGCCCCAGCGTGTGCAAAAGAAGAGGAAGTAGCTCTCACGCGAAATGTATAAAGCCGCTCGGCATTAGGTCGAGCGGCTTTATCTTTAGTGTCTATTCCGTATTCGCGAATCGGCAGAGTTATTCCCAATCGTAGCTCTCTTGCAGACCTTCAAAGAAGTTGAAGATGCACTTGGTGGGGCACTTTACAACGCATGCGCCGCAGCGGGTACATTTGGCGGGATCTATCTCCGCAACGCCGTTAACAACATGAACGGCATCGGAGGGACAGGTTCTCTCGCACATCTTGCAGCCGATACATGCGCTCTTACATTGCGCTCTTGCAATCTTGCCGACTTCGATGTTGCGGCATTTTACGACGATGGTACGATTTTTGGGAATCAAGGCGATAATGCTTCTTGGGCATTGCTCCACGCAAGCTCCGCAGCCTGTGCAGGTGTCGTCGTTTGCGACCGCCACACCGTTTACGACATGGATGCTGTCGAACTTGCATACATGGACGCAATCGCCAAAGCCCAAGCAGGCAAAGCTGCAAGCCTTGGAACCGCCCGCAAGCTGGGCCGCGACTCGGCAGCTCTTCACACCCGCGTAATCATAGCGCGATGAGACGTTATCAAGCGTACCGTTGCAGCGAACCCTCGCCACAAGCCTCTCGCCCACTTCAGCCTTAACGCCCATAATATCACCTATCGCATCGGCAGTCTTTTTACCGCCCGCAGTGCAGCCGGTAACAGGAGCTTTGCCATCAACAACGGCTTGCGCAAAGCCGTCACAACCCGGAAAGCCGCACGCACCGCAGTTGGCTCCGCCGAGGCAAGCGCGAACTCTCGTCACCCTCTCATCGACTTTGACTTCAAATTTCTTTCCGACAAAGCCCAAGAGAAGGCCGAATATTACACCAAGACCGCCCAGAATGGCGACTGCGTAGACAATGGGAAGAAAATCCATAGCTTACCTCCTTACTGCAATCCCGACAGCAGACCGGACAGACTTGCAAAGCCCATGAAGGCTATGCTCATCAGTCCCGCCGTGATGAGCGAGATTGGGAAGCCCTTAAGGGACTTCGGGATGTTTGCGTCCTCTAAGCGTTCCCTTATACCCGCCATAAGCACTATGGCGACAAGGAAGCCTATCGCGCCGAACACACCGTTCATGACCGACCAGAAAAGTCCGTTGGCAAACTCAGGCGCCGCGTAATCGACATTGAGTATGCAGACGCCCAAGACGGCGCAGTTGGTGGTTATAAGCGGAAGGTATATGCCGAGCGCGTTATACAGCGAAGGCGACGACTTTTTAAGGAACATCTCCACGCATTGCACCAGAGCGGCGATGACGAGTATGAAGGCTATGGTTTGCAGGTACTCAATGCCTAAAGGCATAAGCACCCACTTGTTAATCGCATAGCAGAACAGCGACGCCAAGGCCATAACGAAAGTGACCGCCATGCCCATGCCGAACGCGGTCTCAACCTTGCTCGATACCCCAAGGAAGGGGCAGCAGCCCAAGAAGCGTGAAAATATGAAGTTGTTGGCCAACACGCAGCTGACCATGAACAGCAGTATGTTTCCTATTGTTATCTGCATTACTTGGCCACCTCCTTATTCCTCTTTGATTCGGCCTTCGCGACGATAAGGTTCATGCACCAAAGCAACAGACCGTATACGATGAATCCGCCCGCGGGCATTATGACAAGCAGCATTGGCTCATAGGAAGCTCCGAAAAGCTGAAGCCCGAACACGCTGCCGTTTCCGATTATCTCGCGGATTGCGCCCATGATGGTTATCGCAAGCGTAAAGCCTAAGCCCATTCCAAGACCGTCAACCGCCGAAGCTCCTACGCCGTTCTTGGAAGCAAATGCTTCAGCTCTGGCAAGGATGATACAGTTGACAACTATGAGCGGTATGAACATGCCAAGCGACTCATAGAGCGAAGGAATGAACGCCTGCAGCAGCATCTGTACCACGGTAACGAAGGTGCAGATAACCACGATGAAAGCGGGAATCCTTATCTTGTCGGGTATGAAGTTGCGCAGGAGCGATATAACTATGTTGCTGCCCAGTAGAACGAAGGTCGCGGCAAGCCCCATGCCAACGCCGTTTATCGCGCTCGTCGTTACCGCCATTGTGGGGCAAGTGCCGAGAACAAGTCGGAACGTTGGGTTCTCAGTTATTATGCCGTTGAAGAAAACGGAACTTAGTTTTTTCTTTTCCATTTTACTTACCTCCCAAATATGCGACAAGCTCCGCCCTCAAAGCCTCAACCTCATTGGTCACGGCTCTGCTGCTTATCGTCGCGCTTGTCACGGCGTCAATCTGTCCCCCGTCCTTTTTCAAGGCTATTGTGCCTGACAGTCCGATGAACTGCTGCCTAAATGTCGGGTCGGTCTTGGTTTTCGCTCCAAGGCCTGCGGTCTCGGAGAAGTTTGCTCCGCCGACGCTGACGCCTGTTATAATTCCCTCAAGATCGATTCCCACGGTGACTTCAATTTCTCCGCCGTAACCATTGGTAATGCCCGCAAGGGTGTAGCCTACGATATTGTTCGATGAGTCTTTACCCTCATATATGTCACTGCCCTCTATCTGGGTAAACTCGGCGGCAAGCGGAAGTACGGAACGCCTTGCTTCGTCCGCAGCCAAACGCGTTTGTTCCGCGATGGGTTCCTTGGTGATTGCGTTGACAACCCCGAGTGCAAGCCCCGCGATGATTGCAATCGCAAGGAGCTTCAGCCCGAGTACAAGTATGCTTTCCTTACGCATGAGCCTTCACCTCCCCGTACACCTTGGGCTTGATATACTTGTCAATAAGCGGCGTAACTACGTTCATAATCAAAATAGCGTAGGTGACGCCCTCCGCCATAGGCGTAAAGTTACGAAGTATAGCAACAATAAGTCCGCATCCAAAGCCGAATATGAGCTTGCCGACAGCGGTCATCGGGTTAGTGACGTAGTCGGTTGCCATGAACACGGCGCCAAAGAGTATGCCGCCGCTCAAGACCGCAGTGATGGGGTTTTGCCCGAATATCCAAGAGAATATCATGAACGTGCCGATAAATGATACCGGGACGTACCATTTTATAACCTTGGCAATCAAGAGGTAAGCGCCGCCAATCAGTATGGCAATCTTGCAGACCTCACCTATGCTGCCCGGAACATTGCCCAAAAGCAGCTGTATGGTCTTGGCCTCATATCCTGCAAGCGGAGTAGCCGATGAAACGGCGTCTCCTGCGAAGCCTGTGGGCAGGGTGAAGTTGGTCATGCGTGACGGCCAAGAAGTCAACAGGACAGCTCTTGCCGCCAAAGCGGGATTGAGGAAGTTGCAGCCAATGCCGCCGAACAGCTGCTTTACAAGCAGTATAGCGACAGCGCTTCCTATCACTACCATCCACCAAGTCGCGGTTGCGGGCATGTTCATCGCAAGTATTATACCTGTGACTACGGCCGAAAGGTCATTGGTGGTGATAGGACGTTTGGCTATCTTTTGAGCTAAGAACTCAAAGAACACGCAGGACACAACAGCAATAACATCAATCACAAGTGCGCGCCAGCCAAAGAAGTATATGGCAGCAGCTACGCAGGGCGCCAATGCAACTATGACCTTGAGCATCAGGCGCTGGGTAGTTTGTTCACTGTGAATATGCGGGGCGGTTGAAACGGTAAAGTTCATTTCTTCTGCCTCCTTTCCTCGGCTGTTATCATTTCCTTGGCAACCTTAATGCTTGAAGTGATATGGCGATTTGCGGGGCAGGTGTAGGCGCAGACGCCGCAGGCTATGCAGTCCATGGCTCCGTCCACCTTCGCTCTTGCCCAGTTGCGTTGTTCCACGTCAAACTTGAGTCTGTAAGGCAGCAGACCGATCGGGCAGGCCGATACGCACTTTGCGCAGCGAATGCAAGGACCTTCTTCGTCCTGCTTTGCCATTTCCTCATCAAACAGCAGTATGCCGCCGGAGGCCTTCTGAACGGAGATGTGGTCGTTCGGACAGCAGAAGCCCGTCATGGGTCCGCCCGCTATGAGCTTCTTAAAGGTTTCACTGTAACCGCCCGCAGCGTCGATTGCGTCTCCAAACTCGGTGCCTATTCTCAGTCTATAATTCTTTGGCTCCCCTACCGCTCCAGTGACCGTCGTAATACGCTCAATCAACGGCTTGCCAAGCAGTACCGCGTCAGCGACCGCCGCCGCGGTCTGAATATTGAACACCAAAGCTCCGACGTCGATGGGAAGCTTCTTTTGCGGAATCTGCTTACCGGTTATGACCTCGATAAGCTGCTTCTCACCGCCCTGCGGATACTTCGTCTTGAGAGCAACTACGCTAATGCTGTGGTATTCGTTTGCCGCGAGCCTCATGGACTCTACGCATTGCGGCTTGTTGTCCTCAATGGCGATATAGCCCTTGGTCACGCCTACTGCCCGCATCAAAAGACGCAGACCATTTACTACGCGCTCTGGTTCCTCGATCATCACCCTGTGGTCACAGGTAAGGTATGGTTCGCATTCGGAGCCGTTGATAATGACTACCTCGGCTTTTTTGCCCTCGGGTATCGCAAGCTTGATGCCAGCCGGAAATGCCGCGCCGCCCATGCCGCATATGCCCGCTTCCCTTACCGCCTTCATGATGGCGGCAGGCTCGACAGACTCAACCGCTCCGACGGGCGTAAGCTCCACCCACTCGTCCTGACCATCGGAGTCAATGCATACGCACATCTCAGGATGCGCTTTGAGCTGTTGGCGGGGCTCGACGGCCGAGACCGTCCCCGAGATGCTCGCGTGTACGGGCACGCCCAAAAATCCGTTAGGCGTACCAATGATCTGTCCCGTGAGTACCCTATCCCCCTTGTTTACGCAGGGCGTCGACGGCGCCCCAAGGTGCATACCCATTGGAATGACAACATGATCGGGCATAAAGACCTCAATCCTCTTGTCCATTGCCAGAGGTTTGCCCTCATGGATTTTATGCAGCGGATGCACTCCGCCGCGAAATGTTCTTCGCAAAAACCTCTCCTCCTTTCGCATAAAACACGGGGAACCGCATTATTGGCGGAAAGCCGTGATAAAGCCATAGATCCTATGTAGTCCGTACAAGCCAAATAAAAGGATTCAGCCTGTAAAAGAACTCGCCAATCGCCGAGCCTTCAATAAAGCGACCAAGAGCCGGAAGTACCGTCAAAGCGATTGGTACGAGCATGAACACAATGAAGGTCAGCATTATACCGTGCAGGAAGCCTATCCCCAAGGAAATGGGTACATCCAGCTTTGCAAGCACGGGAAGCCCGCCTACCCCATAATCCGCGATGTGCAGGATAAGCCCGAACGATATGCGGAATATAACGAACAGCAGCAGCAGCGACAGTATGTTTATTACAACGTCCACAATGGTTTGGTTGAAATAGTCTCCAAGGGTTTCTATCCCATCGACGGCATACGCCTTATTGCTGATATTCTTCTTGATAGCTCTGCCGAACGGCAGGGGCATATCCGCGTTCGTTATGACCTCGTCAAGCTCCTCCTCGTTAATCTCGGTAACATTGGCATGAACAAGCTCGACCGCTGTGTTATTGATGTATTCGTATCCCTCGAAGTAGTAGAGCATCATGTCGTACAGTTCTTCGTTGCCCTTTACTGTGTTTGATACAAGAGGGATACAAATAAGCGCAAGCGCAAGTGAGAGTATGGTTATTCCAAGAGACACAAGTGAGTAAATAAACCCTCGGTAGTAGCCCGCAAGCAACGCAAGACATATTATTAGCAACACAACCGCCGTTACCATGCGACCTTCTCCTCTACCTTACAGATATAGCAAGCGTTTTCGCTCGTAATGATTATTCTGCTGTCGTCCACCTTGAAAGCCGCTATACAGCTCACATCGGTTTCTATCGTAAACTGCGCCTTGCCCTTGTATGAATACGAGTACAAATAGTTTGCGGACAGAATGCGAATGACGCCCTCTTGCAGGAAAGCGCCTACTATTTCCTCGTTTATATGTATGGTCATGGTAGACTCGCCCGAAGTATCGCCTTCAGATATCATCATGAGCCTTATGGTCGAATTTGACGATTGGTTTTCTGGCATAAGCAGGTAGTATGCCATCTTATCCTTAACGGTCATGTCTACTACTGAGTTGCCATATATACGGACGCGATACGACTCACGGCTTCCGCCAAGCTCGTATCGAACAATGTCCTGTGTGCCGACAATGAAAATGCTGTTGTCGGTGATATAGAGCTTCTCTATAAGTTGATCGTAAAACACAGGGAAATAGAGCAAGGCTCCATTGTTGCCAACGTCGTACAGCTGGAGTGTGCAAACAGGAGTACTCTGTTCAACGGAGGTTGCTGCGACCCACATATAAATTGTCTCGCCTTCCGTTATAAAGCCAAAGCCCGTCACGGTATTCTTAGCGAAGTTCAGTGCGTCCTGCGACTCGCCTGTTTGGGTGTCTACAACGATAACGCTGTCGCTTCCCGAAGCTCCCGTGCGCAGTATCGCGACATAGCTGTCATAGCAGCGCACTCCGCGTACATCACCAGTCATTTGAAGGGGGGACATGCCTCTTATCTGAACCATTGAGTCCAAGTATACGACAGCGGTTTTGCCGCTTACGGCATAGCCGTCAACGGCGGCCCCGAGCGCGCTGCGCTGCACCCCGCTCCCGTCCAGGAGGTATTCAACCAGCTCTGTATCGGTGGTGTATGAAACCCTGCCCTTGCCGATAACGAGATCTGTTCGTGCATCGATCGGCAGCTTTTGTGAGGTGATGACCTGTTTCTTATCTCCGATCAAAGCATAGACGCCAAGGCCCAAAGCAACAAGAAGCAACGCCGCTATAATCAACAGCAGAACGAGCTTTGTAATATTGATTTTGAGCTTTGGTTTCGTCGTCGCCATTATCTTTGTTCGAACTTTCCTTTCGGGACACGAATGTTCAGCGCCTTTGGCAGGATCCTGAAGGTCACGGGCGTGCCTTCCATGCGCTCCCCATCGACCTGAATCCTTGAGTGCGGCTCGCAGTCAGCAGTGAATTCCTCTACCTTCAGCGAGGTGGTGTACTTTGTGCCGAAAAGCTTTCCGTTTAGAAACCTCGGCAGCGCGTAGATTGCGTTCAGCTTGGTCACGTCATGAATGATGCTGATTTCAAGCAAGCCGTCTCTAAGGTCGGCGTATGGCGCAATCTCCATTCCGCTTCCTATGTGGGTGCCGTTTCCGGCCGCGACCATGAGCGCCTTGCGCTTTATCAGCCTGCCGTCGGGAAGCGTAATGCTTACATCCCTTGACTTCAGCCCTAAAACCGCACGCAAAAGCCCCATAATGTAAGCAAGCCTTCCGTTCTTCATCTTGTACTTGTACAGCTCCACGTTGTCAAGCACGTCAACATCAAAGCCGAAGCCCGCTACATTGAAAAACACCTCATCGTTGGCCTTGCCGGCGTCAATACAGATGGTATCGCCGTCCACAAGTATGTCAGCGGCAGTCAAATAATCGGTGGGTATGCCGAGTGGCCGCACAAAGTCGTTTCCTGAACCGCAGGGAATGATGCCCATGACCGCGTCGCTGTACATAAGCCCCAAGGCGACCTCGCGAACCGTTCCGTCACCACCGATACTCACGATACAATCAAACCTTTTGGAACCTGCCGCCTGTTTTGCAAGATCGGTCGCGTGGCCTTGGTACTCGGTATTGTAAACCGTGTACATAACTCCGCGCTCCTTGAAGCGCTTCTCGACGGCGTTCAAGGCGGTTACGGGCAACCCGTTGCCCGCTTTCGTGTTAACGATAAGACAAAGCTCCATATTCCACCTCATAACATATCAAGCAATTATATCATACACAAGCGAAGCGGTCAACTAAAAGCCCCAGATTTGACATTTCGCGTATGCGTTATTGTTGTGTCATTATTGCAAAAAGGCGCCTACTCGATAGAGCGGACGCCAATGTCTTGTCTATTCAGATTTATTCGGGGTACACAATGGTGTTGTCTGAGTCCTGCCACAGTCGCTCTAACTTGTAGAACTCCCTTTCCTCAGGATGGAACAGGTGAACAAGAACACTGCCATAGTCCAAGACTATCCAACGCCCATATTCATAGCCTTCCTTGCGGAGAAGCTGCATACCAAGCTCCCTCGCCTTCTCCTCAAGCTCATCGCACAGTGCCTTGACCTGTATCGATACATGTCCGCTTGCGATAATGAACCAGTCCGCTACTATCGTTTTGTCCGCAACATGGATCGCACAGATATCGAACGCCTTCTTATTGAACAGCGCCTCGCATAACTCGCGCACCTCGGACTCACCGTATTTTGCCATCATCATCCTCCGTTTGTTTTTTCAGTCTCTCGTAAGTTCTGTAACTCACTTCAAACACAGGGTATCCCTGACCCTTAATATAGCAGAAAGATTGCTCAAATGCAAGCATAAGCGCGCGATTGAGATCATTTTCACTTTTGCCCTCATAGGCAAGCTTGCGCAAGGAGGCGAATCTTTCCACGCCCCTTTGAGGCTCAATAAAGTCCGCAAGGCATATCACCTTGTCAAGCAGCGTCATGTCCGGGTCGCCCGTGGTGTGCCTTGCTATGGCTTGAAGAACCTCTGAATCCGTAACTCCAAAATGCTCCCTTGCGAACACGGCCCCCGCAGGCGCGTGAAGTACCTGAATCGGAGCGTCGCTGTTTGGAGCGGCAGTTCTAAGCTCATCACGGCTCATGCTCTTTGCGCAGTCATGCAGCAAGCCGGCAAGCCTTGCGTTGTACCTGTCCACTCCGTATATGTTCGCAAGATCTATCGCGGTGCGCATTACGGAAATTGAGTGCAGGTATCTTCGTGTCGGAAGTATCTCCTTCAGCTCGTCCATGTATCTGCGAATGCTTGAAGGCTGATACATGCCTTCCTTATACATATACCATTCCGCTGCGTCTGGCATACTGTCGCGCACCGAGAAAGCTTCAAATACATCGTTTCTAATCTCCGTGGACGACAGCTCTAAGCTCATTTCAAGCAAGCTTGCCCTAAGCCCCATGTTCGCCTTGAGCGCTTCCATCGCTTCAGCTTCCCCGCCGTCATGCCCAAGGCGAGTAACGCACACAAGCTCCGCGAGCTCCACAAGCCTTTCGGGTTTGTACCATGTCGAAAAGCTCTTCAGCATATCGCTGCCCACAATCAGATAAAGCCTTGCGTCCGGCTGCTCCAGTGCAATCTGTTCAAGCGAAATTACGGTATAGCTCTTGCCTTCGCGATGCAGCTCTCTCTCATCAACGCAAAAGCCTTCCTCTACGCTAATCGCAAGCTTCAACAGCTCAAGTCGTTGCGTGTCGGTGACGTCTCCTGACAGATGCTTATGCGGCGGGTCGCGTGAAATCAAAAATCTCACCTCGTCCAGATGAAGCTCCCAAAGTGCGGTCCTTGCCATTCGAATATGCGCGTTATGGGTCGGGTTGAACGACCCTCCGAGTATCCCTATTCGCTTTTCCCTTTGTATTTCCATATGAGTATTATAGTATAAACCGGTTCGTTTGGGCAACACTTGAATTATGAATTCTTTTACACTATGGCAAAGGAAACGATGCTTTCGCGGTCAGAGCCTTATCGCACGCCTGCTCGACCTTATTCTTTGCTGCGCCATAGTGTTCTTCGGGGTTCTTGTATTGACGAATAAGCGGACCGTATCTTATGCCGTGGCTTGTGCCGCCTCAATATTATGCCTTGTGCTTATCCTGCTGCGCCGCTCAAAACGCTTCGAGAGCTTTAGAAAAGGCGAAGAAAAACGAGTCAAAAACGAACTTACCGCAGAAACGCTTCTCATGATGAACCATGATAGGCTAACTGATGAACTGAAGCAGCGCATAGGTCAAAAAGCGGAGCTTATTCTAAGGTGGGATGATGTTCAGGCTGATGACCTATTTCATGTGCTTCGCGACTGTGGCTCGGATATTGAGGTGTACGCTTCTGCCGATTTCTCCAAAGACGCCGCCGCCATAGCAAGCAGGCTCAACCTCAAGCTTCATACGCGGGAGGAGCTGAATTCGATTATCAGACTGCCCGCGCCCACAGAGCTTGAGATACAAACTCGTCTTGAGGACGAATATGCAAGAAGCAAGGGCGTTTCGCTGCGGCAACGTCTGCTCATGACCCCAAGCGAGGGCCGACTTCGTTATTTCCTTTTGGGAGCCATGCTGCTCCTATCATCGTTCATCAGCAGCTATCCGCTATATTGCAGAATGCTTGCCGCATTAAGCTTCGCTCTGTATTCGGTCTTTTCAATCTTGGCAACACGGCAAAAGGCTCAACAGCAGTAGCCATCATATCTCGTATTCACATAACATAAGTTTTTCTTGACAATCCAAATCAATAGTCGTATAATCCTATCTGTTAGTCTACTAACTGTAAGTTGATTAAGTATTTATACAGGAGGGTACATGGAAGACAAGACAAAATCGTACCGCGAGCTTGGTTGGAAGTTGATTATGTTGAAATCGCTTCGCCGCAGCTCGATTTGGAAATTGAATCCCGATATGCAGCTTCACATGGGGCAATTGCCCGTGTTGGAGTGCATCATCAACAACAAGGGCTGTGCGCAGCGTGACCTATGCGAATGGCTGAAGGTTTCGGCGCCGACCATAACCAACTCTTGCCGCAGGCTTGAGGACTCGGGTTTGATTGTGCGTGAGGTAGATTCAGAGAACCGCAGAAGTAACAGGCTCTACCCTACCCCCGACGGCGAAGCGCTGGCCGCCAAATGTCGTGCGGGTTTTGATACCACGGACGCTTTGACATTTGACGCACTCACGCCTGAGGAGCAGGAGACCTTTGCCGCGCTCATGGACAAAATGATAGCTGCTTTACAAAAAGAAACCTCCGAGGATGATCTGTGCGCTCCCTGTATGCACCATCACGGCGGACATCATGGCGGCGGCAGACATGACGGAGGACGAAGCAGATGATGTACTATATCAAGAAGCTGCTCAAGTTCGTCCGCGAATATAAGTTTGTTTCCATACTCGCGCCAATCTGCATAATAGGAGAGGTGCTTTTGGAGACCGCCATACCAACCATGATGGGCAATCTAATCGACAACGGCATACAAACCGGCGACTATAACTATGTTTATTCAATGGGCGCAAGGATGATAATCATGGCGTTTTTCGCCCTTGTTTTGGGTGCTCTTTCCGCGGTATTCGCCGCGAAAGGCTCAAACGGCTTTGCTCGCAATCTGCGCCGAGGAGTGTTTTCAAGCCTAACCCAATTCTCATTTAAGAACTCGGATAAGTTCACCACGCCTTCTCTTATTACAAGGCTGACGCAGGACATAACCTTTGTACAGCAGTCCTACATGATGTGTTTGCGTATGATGTTCAGAAGCCCTCTGATGCTCATAATGGCGGTCATCATGTCCGTTCGCATATCCGGCAACCTTTCCGTCATCCTTGTAGCCGCCATACCAATACTTGCGGCAGCTGTAGCCGTTATCTCACTCAAGACCTTTCCGAGATTCATGGAAATGCTCAAGCGATATGATGAACTGAACGCGTCCACGCAGGAGAACCTCGTCGCCATTCGCGTGGTCAAGGCTTTCGTGCGAAGCGACTATGAGGAGAAAAAGTTTAATAAGAGCGCCGACGCGGTACGTAAAGCGCAGTTCAACGCCGAAAAGCTGTTGATACTCACCATGCCTATTATGCAGTTCACGCTGTATGCATGCATAACCGCCGTCATCTGGTTCGGCGGCAGAGACATAGCTGTGGGTACGCTTGAATCGGGCGCGCTCATCAGCTTCATAAGCTATGTGTCCAACATCCTTATGTCGCTCATGATGATATCGATGTTCTTTGTGAACCTCGTCCTTTCCGCGGCTTCCGTTAAGCGAATAGTTGAAGTGCTTGACGAAGTTCCCGCAATAGCCGACAACCCCGACTGCAAGCTTGTGGTTTCTGATGGTTCGGTGGACTTCGACCATGTAAGCTTCTCTTATTCGGACGACGCGAACAACCTGACCTTGACTGATATAGACCTTCACATCAAGTCGGGTGAGGTGATAGGCGTAATCGGCGGCAGCGGCTCGGGCAAGACCTCTCTCGTTCAACTTATTCCGAGGCTTTATGACGTCATGTCGGGCGAGCTGAAGGTTGGCGGTCACGACGTTAAGCAATACTCCTTGGAGACTCTGAGGAATTCCATTGGTATGGTTCTCCAGAAAAATGTCCTGTTTTCAGGAACGATACGCGCCAACCTGCGTTGGGGCAACGCAGAGGCAAGCGACGCTGAGATCGCCTCCGCGTGTGAGATAGCCTGCGCCGACGAGTTCATCAGCAAGCTTCCCGAGGGCTATGACTACGACCTTGGACAGGGCGGCGTCAACGTTTCAGGCGGGCAGAAGCAGCGTCTGTGCATAGCCAGAGCTTTGCTTGTACACCCCAAGATACTGATACTTGACGATTCCACCTCTGCCGTGGATACTGCGACAGACGCAAAGATTCGAAACGGATTCCGTGAAGTGCTTCCTGACACGACCAAAATTATCATTGCGCAGCGAATTAACTCAGTTATTGACGCAGACAGGATAGTCGTGCTTGATGATGGACGAATCAACGCTGTCGGTACACATGAGGAACTGCTAAGGAACAACCAGATCTACCAAGAAGTCTATTATTCTCAGCAAAAGGGGGTGGAGTAAATGCCCGGACCAATGCGCAAAGGCTTCTCCAAGCCTAAGGATACAAAGAAGACCCTGCTGAGCCTCTTATCCTATATAGGGCGTTACCGCTTCCGTATGCTGGCCGCCCTTGTGATGATGATGCTCTCCAGCGTGGGCATAGTCATAGGTACATACCTAATGAAGCCCATCTTTAACATAGCGACAAACATGTTTCTCACAGGGAGCAGCGATTACAGCGAATTCATCGGATATGTGATACTCATCGGATGTGTTTACGCTCTCTCGGTCGGGCTGTCGTATATATCGCAGCGTTTCTTACTCGTCATTTCGACTAATGTCCTGATGAACATACGCGAAACCACCTTCGCGCACCTGCAAAAGCTGCCCTTAAAGTATTACGATGAGCGTACCCACGGCGAGATTATGAGCCGTTTCTCCAACGATACCGACGCCCTAAGAGAGCTTATAGGCAACGCTTTGCCAAACATAGTTTCAAGCAGCTGCACAGTAATCGGTATACTGGTTATGATGATAGTGCTTTCTTGGCGGCTTACCATACTTGTTCTGGGGATATTCGCACTAATGCTGCTTGTAACCCAGATCATCGGAAAACGATCCATGAGCTTCTTTAGAAAGCGTCAGCAGGCGCTTGCGAAGGCAAACGGCTATATTGAGGAAATGATCGAAGGGCAGCGTGAGATTAAGGTGTTCGGTCACGAGAGCAAGGCCCGCGCAGATTTCGACGTTATCACCGAAACTCTTCGAGACGCCTCCTCAAAGGCAAACGCTTACTCCATGGTTTTGATGCCCATCATGGGAAATCTCGGCTACATACTGTTCGCCTCGACCGCGGTTGTCGGTACTTCTCTCATCATAGCAGACAAGACGGATATAGGCACTCTCGCCGCTTTCCTGCAATATTCTAAGCAGTTTGGCAATCCAGTAACGCAGATATCTCAGCTTGCCACGAACATACTTAACGCGCTTGCGGGCGCGGAGCGTATCTTCAACTTAATCGGTATGCCCGCAGAGGTTGACGACGGTGTTGTAACACTTGAACGCGACGGCGAAAGCTGGTCATGGCAGTACCCTGACAAGGGCTCTGTCCCCCTGCGCGGCGACGTACGTTTCCACGATGTAAGCTTCAGCTACGACGGAGAACATGAGGTGCTTAAGCACATTGAGCTGTATGCAAAGCCCGGACAGAAGCTTGCGTTCGTAGGCTCTACGGGTGCGGGCAAGACAACCATCACCAATCTATTGAATCGCTTCTACGATGTTCAGGAGGGAAGTATTACCTACGACGGAATAGACGTCAAGGACATAAAGAAGGATGACCTCAGGCGTTCGTTGGCAATGGTTCTTCAGGACACGCACCTATTCACCGGTTCGGTCATGGACAATATCCGTTACGGCAAGCTTGGTGCAACGGACGAGGAGGTAATAGCCGCAGCGAAACGCGTCAACGCTCACTTCTTCATCTCGCACCTTCCGCAAGGCTACGAGACGGTGTTGACCGCTGACGGCGCGAACCTGTCGCAAGGTCAAAGACAGCTTATCGCCATAGCAAGGGCTATAGTCGTGGATCCGCCCGTGCTGGTGCTTGACGAAGCAACAAGCTCTATCGATACACGAACGGAAGCGCTCATTGAGCATGGCATGGATGAGCTGATGAAGGGACGTACGGTGTTCGTAATAGCTCATAGGCTGTCTACCGTTCGCAACTCAGATGCAATAATCGTGCTTGAAAACGGGGAAATAATCGAGCGCGGCAACCATGACAGTCTGCTAAAGCAGCGTGGTAAGTACTATCAGCTGTACATGGGAATGTTTGAACTGTCTTGATAATAGGCATGGCAAAACAGAGATAACAAGTGAAAAACCCGAAAGTCGTCAAAAGCGATTTTCGGGCTTTCTTTGGGTAATAAGTCCTGCATTCATGCAATTGATTTTTCTTGACAGCCAAAATGCAACAGGTTATTATTATATGATAAGGACGCTGCGGACAAACGTCGCCTTTATGGAGGAATGAGCTTGAAATATGTAACAACAGAATCCCGCGGTAATATCGGAATAATTACCATAGACAGACCTGAAACGCTAAACTCCCTTGACGAGACTGTTTTGACGGAGCTGCGCATGGCATTTTCACAGATAAACCAAAAGGTCATTCGCTGCGTCATACTCACAGGAGCCGGCAAAAAGAGCTTTGTTGCGGGCGCAGATATAGCCGCCATGTCCAAGATGTCAAAGATGGAAGGAGCGGCTTTTGGCAAGATGGGCAACGACTTCTTTCATATGATTGAGTGGTTCCCCCTCCCCGTCATTGCTGCCGTGAACGGCTATGCCTTGGGCGGCGGCAACGAGCTTGCCATGAGCTGCGACATTCGCCTTTGCTCCGAGAACGCGGTATTCGGTCAGCCTGAAACAGGCTTAGGTATCACCCCCGGCTTTGGTGGCACGCAACGGCTCATCAGGCTTGTCGGTCATGGAGTTGCCAAGGAGATGCTTTTCACCGGCGAATTTATCACGGCAGAGCAGGCCTTGAGGATAGGTCTCGTCAACTGGGTCTACCCGCAGGAAGAGCTGATGGACAGGGCTTTGGAGCTTGCGGCACGCATTGCAGCCAAAGCGCCCATCGCGGTACGCGGATGCAAGAAAGCTATGAACGAGGGTATGCAGGTGTCGATTTGGCAGGGTCTTGCCATAGAGGAAGCCATGTTCGGCGACTGCTTTGAAACTCATGACCAGGTCGAGGGTATGTCCTGCTTTCTCAGCAGGGAAAGGCCCAAGCCCAAACCCCAATTCACTAATAATTAAGGAGGCTGTAAAATGAAAGTAGGCGTCATTGGCGCGGGAACCATGGGGCAAGGCATAGCCAAAGCGTTCGCCCTGTATGAGGGGTACAGCGTTGTGCTTTGTGACATCAAGCAAGAGTGGGCTGACAACAGCCTTGCAAAGATTCGGAAAGGCTATGACAAACTTGTCGCGAAAGGCAAGATGAGCTTAGATCAGGTTGAAGCCGTAATGAGCCGTATTAGCGCGGGTCTTGCGCAGGATCTGTGTGCAGACTGTGATCTTATCGTCGAAGCGGCGTTTGAAGACCTCAAGGTAAAGCGTGAGACCTTTGCTATGCTCGATAACTTAACAAAGCCTGAGTGCATATTCACGACCAATACTTCAAGCCTATCCATAACCGCGATAGGCAATGGTCTCTCCCACCCCGTCTGCGGAATGCATTTCTTCAACCCCGCTGACAGGATGAAGCTTGTTGAGGTTATCGCAGGCGTGAATACGCCGAACACGATGGTTGAGAGCGTTAAGGACATAGCTCAAGGCATTGGCAAAACCCCCGTTGAGGTACATGAAGCGGCGGGCTTTGTGGTCAATCGGATACTCATTCCAATGATCAATGAGGCCGCTTTTATCAAAATGGAGGGAGTAGCTTCAATCTTTGATATTGACTCTGCCATGCGTCTTGGGGCTAACCACCCAATGGGTCCGCTTGAACTGGGCGACTTTATCGGCCTTGACGTCTGCCTTGCCATTATGGACGTGCTGTACAGCGAGACCCAGGACAGTAAATACAGAGTCTGCCCGTTGCTTCGCAAGATGGTTCGCGGCGGAAACCTCGGTGTTAAGAGCGGAAAAGGCTTCTATGTCTATGACCCGATAAACGGGAAGCGACCTATTGACAACTGACAATCGAAGCTTCGATGCAATGAATCCTCATCTTTTCATAGAGTAATCAAAAATACGCCTGGAGTATTATCCAAGCGTATCTTCGTTTTTGTGTTTCCTACGATACTTTGATACAATGCACCATTTTCTGTTGTCGGCGGGCTTTCGTTAACGAGCAGGGTATCGTTAACGAGCAATACGTATATAATCTTTCTTCGACATGCGGTTTCGCCTTTATACATAGAACCCCTCGATCTATCATCTGATTGTGTTAATCGCACTAAAGCATTGTGCCGCAACAGTCGCATACGGCACTTGCCGCACCGTCAAATTCGTTTCTGGTTGTGGTTGCCGAGACATAGCTGTTACATTTTGCACAATACGGTACGCCGCCGCATGGTATACAGTCGCTTCGATATAACGCTCCATAATTCGGGTCATTAGGGTTGTCGCATATCACCGCCAGATGGGGTGTCTTTTTGCCGCAGCGACTGCAATGCTCCAAACGAAGTTCCGTGCGCTTTCCCGCATAACGCCCAACGACCTTGCCCTGCCCACAGTGGATGCAAAAGCCGTCATCGCCGAATGTGTGCGTTGTCGCTCCACAGACCTGCATTTACAGCCATCCCATACATGGGGTTCTGATTTGCGACAGTTGGTACAGTAATGGAGTTTATCGTTACCGGCACGCCAGTGATGCCCTTCATCGCGCACCTCGCAGCAGCGGACGCACTTACAGCCATTATAGCTATGACCTTGCTTTTTGCATTTGAGCTTTCCGAATAAACTCATAGCACCCTCCAAACTTCTTATTTGTCGCCACGGACACCTCCGTGGAAAATACCTTCGTCGGCATTGGTGTCGTATTCCTGCCGCCGTATTTCGTCATCCGAGAGATACCGGCTCTTCTTACGTTCTTCAATTCTTGCGCGTATATCATCGATTGCCTTTATCTGTACACCATGCTCGTATAGCAAAATCAATATACGTTCTTCTTTTTCCGAAAGCTGCTGACGCTTAGCAGCAATCACATCATAAGCAATCACATTATAGATGTGATCGGTCGATATAATCTGCGGCAAAATATCTCCATGTAGGGAAATGAGCGTTTCAAACATATCCAGAATTCCTTCTTCAGTGTTTCTGGTTCGCAGATGGCTTGACAAATAATACTTACCACATTTGGTACAGAGCTGAAGATCGGTGGCATCGCCGTCAACATAAACATAGGAGTGCTTTTCGTTTCCGCATCTCACACATTTGCACCCATCAAAGGTACATTCAATATTGCGCCTTTTACCGCAGACTTTGCATTTTTCGGCACATTGACCCTCTATTTGCTGCCATTGATGCTCGATTGTCTCCGTAGCTCCGCAAACGCGACAGCGTCGAGAGCATTCATTAAGCAGACGCTCCCATTTATGCCCGAAAGTTTTACAGAGAAATCCCATATTGTTACCTCCTCGGTTAACTAAGCCAAAATCCTATCAATCTTTAACCCCGATAAAAGCAAACACGCCGGATGCGATGCCGATAAAGATGAGATACCCGAGAGCAACCCAACCGTCGCCGTAAGCGTCGTTCCAGATGTTAATTGCAAACACTACAGACACCGCACCACCTGTGAGTATCGCACAGAGGACAGCAAGCACAGTGTTACCATTCACATCGCTCCATTGCGCTATCTTGTTCTCAACCCACGTCACAGCGATATAGGCAGCGGTAAAAGCGGCGTAGAAAAGCAAAATCAACGGACCCGCATTTTGTGTCCATTCCTCGATTCTGAATGATAACGGCGGCGCGTATCGGAAAAGCACAAAGCCGAGTGCGGCTCTGATGAGTAGTAAGACAACCCACCCGATAAGCTTCCTCGAATGTTTCATTTTTCTTTTCCTCTCGTAATTGGTAGCATTCTACACTTCCTCAATCCAGTATGTGATGGATATTGTATTAAGCTCGGAATTACTGTTATCACTGTCTCATGCCGATTTGAATTGCCCCATCATGATACGCTCCGCCATTGACAGCCGCCGCCTGTTTCGCTTTATAGCAGACAAGACGGGCAAGCCCAAAATGTGCTTCCTGCCTTGTTTTATTTGATGCTTCAGCTCATATTGCAGACCTCTATTGCTTTGGCAACGCGTACAGTTCGTCTATACTCATTCCGAAAAGCTCCTGTACGTTCGCTTTGAAAATGTCCATCGGCACATTCATAAAATCATTACCTAAGGCTTCGGTAAGCGCTGGGCGTAATGGATCAATATCGTTCGGGTTATACTCATATCTATCCTCGACAGGATAGTAGTTGAATGCTACCTTAGCGCCGTCTTTTTCCATGGAGATGATATACATGCTTGTATCCTCAAAATAAAGAATCTCCGTCCGGTATCCCTTTACATTGGGTTCAACAAACGATATGCTCCAGTCAAGCGAATGCCCGTCCTCGACATCCTTATCCCATTCCGGTTTGTGTATATGAAGCTCTATGCCGTATCCTTCGTAATAATAAGTTCCCTTGTAATCGAGAAATTCGAATCCGAGTTTTTCATACGGGGATGCCAGCACTATATTTTCATCAAACGGCATACTGTATAGAGTACTAATAGCAATTCCAAGCGCCTCATGAATTGTATTGTCAAAGAAGGCAACGGGGGTAAGCAATATGTCCTCACCATCCGAATCCCCAAACGCCTCCCGCACAATCGGCTCCATGACAGCGCGCTCACAACCAAAGCTACTTTCCGCAACATCATAGACATAGGTGTAGTTTTCTTCCGTGTTTACATTAAACATCCATACGACATAGGCGTTGTGTACGGGATAGAAGCCGACTGCATTCTTATAGCCGCTCTCCGCTCCCGTAACAACGCGAATGCAATTTTGCCAATCCGGCTGCGGCGGATCGCCCCATTCGCTGTGATTCAGGCGTATGTCATATTCGCTCGTTTCGTACAACGCCAGCTTATCGCCATCGTTGAAGGTAAATCCAAGCTCTGCAAGCGTGGTCGGAGGGGGTAAAATTTCAAAATCCCTGCCTTCAAGGTTTGGATAAATGCCGTCAAGCGGCGAATAGTCAGAGGAGGGACATTTAGCAAGGTACAGGTGTCTTATGCCTGTCAAAGCAGCCAGCGGCGCGAAATCATTTACCGCGCAGTGGTCGAGCACAAGCACGGTCAGATTCGTCAGCCCCGCAAGTGGCGTAATGTCACTGACGGGATTAGCGCGAAGCGACAGCACGGATAGCTTTTTAAGTCCAGCAAGCGGCGCAACGTCGGTTATCTCATGGAAAGAGAGGTCAAGTCTTTCGAGGTTTTTGAAGTATTCCAGACCGTCGATCTCCCGTACCGGCACAGCGTCGGGAAGAAGCCGCTGCCATTCATAAGAGAGATTCAACACGGATACAGCCTCGGCCTCGGCAAGCGTAATGTCGCCCTCCGGCTTGTTCATCGCGGCGCGCACCATTGCCTCCAGCAAGGGGTCGGAAAAAACGACCGTTTTTTCAGGCTCAGGTGTCTGTGTCACCTCCGGCTTGGACGACGGCTGCGAACACGCCGCCAAAGCGCAGACCATTACCACGGCCAATAGGATGGCTAATAGCTTTTTCATGCTCTTTCTCCTTTATTTTCGTCAACATAACCGACTGTGACTTACTGATCAGATATCCTTAGTGCTTTCGCTCAATAAATCTTCGTTTCTTAAGGATGACAATTTCGTCAATCCAAGAAGTCCTGTGCATTTGGAGCCGAATCCGAAATATAGATCCACTCCGCGGGTACAAACTCGCGTTCGTAGCGGTAAGGCTGGTGGTCGTATACGAACTCGGTCACATACGGCAATGGCGCTGCTTGCAGCCCCTGATCTTTGGCAGCCTGTCTCACATCGGGGAGATTAAATCCAGCGCTTACGTACAACATGTAGGGCAATTCATAGTTGCCATTGTATCTCTCGTCAAAATACTTTTCATAACCACAGTACTTATTGCGCAAATGTTTAAGATAGATACGGATAACCATATGCTCGCCGGGCTGGAGCACCGGGATGGAGACGCCCTGCGGCTCATAGACGTCGTGGCCGTTCCCGGTTCTGACGCCCACCCATCCGGCTCTTGTCGCCCGCGTTTTGGAGTAATTGCAGACGAACACCTCTACATATGCCGGTTGGTAAAGTCTTCCTGTATCCAAGCGCAGAAAACCGGCCTTGAGCGGATTCTGGTTTTGCGCGAGGATGGCCTTTTCCAATTCCGAGGTTAATCCCTCTGCCACCTCTTTGCGTACCTTTTCGGTGATTTCCTGCGCCGCGGCGCTGTCCGCCGGAACGCCTGCGGCCTGCAGCGCCTCTTCGACTGCCACTTTCACAATATAGTCCATGCCCTGCTCAGCCAACTGGTCGATGTTGGGCAGAGTTGGCGGCAAGCCTATGGACATCAGGCCATAGTCAATGGCATAGGTTGCCGCTGCCTTGAGATACCCTCGGGCTGTGTCGCCTATGAACGGAATGTAATCCACCAGCGACACCACGGAAGCCTTGGCATTGGCGTAGGCATTGGACACACCCGAATAGATGGCTTTGAGCAAACCAAAGAATTCACCCCAAAACCCGGGTTCGGCCTTCACATAATGGATCACCGAACCGACCGGTATCCGTTCATCCAGTAGTGCTTGGTACTCTTCGATGGTCATTTTCTGCAGCACCGTCGCGGTGTAATAGTTGGGTATCCGATAACCATCGGTGTCCCTGACGGAGAAATTCATTTCCTGCGCTTCGATATGGTGGGCGACCTCGTAATACTCGTCGTAATCGGGAGCCGACCATTTGATGGGGGTATAGGATCGAAACTGTACATAGGGGACATCGGACCTGACGGTGATTTGTTTTACTTCATTCTTATGCGCTGAGGTAACCCGGAACGCGATGGTGAGCGTCTCCGACGGGTAAGGCCGCAGTACGGAGGGATTATCGGCATCCGGCACATAGAAAATGCCGCGAACGTAGTAATAGATGCCGCCCATGGCGTCCAGCTCCTCTTTGGAGGGGACGAATTCCTTATACTCTATGCCGTGAAACCACGGCGTCATGTAGACATAAGAACCCGATGATTCGCCGATATCCGGCGCGGTGTCCACATAGCTGTACACAAGCCCTCCGGGCTGCGCAAGCCCTAGGGTATTTGCGTTGGTATATGGCGAGGTGGCAACCTGCAATTCTACGCGCACAGCTTTTTGAATGATATCCGAGGCCTCCTGCGATTCGCTCCCCGAAAAGAGCACCATGTCGGAAACCTTGCTCAGGTCGGCGTTGTAGACATCAGGGGCTATGCGCTCCCAGGTGTACTTATAGGAGGTAAATGGAACAGGCATCTCCATCTTAATATGGATGGGAGAATTTTCAGCAAAGGAGATGGACTGCAAATCGCTGACAATGTCCGGCACGCCATAGGAAAAGCCGAGCCCACGTCCCGGATCGCCGATGCAGTTTCCGCTTCCATCCAATGCTACCACACGCAGATAGAATTCATATATATTTTGCTTGGGCAAAAACGGCATGCCCGCTCCTCGTTCGGCATCGGGTTTTGCAAGTTCCTCGCACAGGGTCTTGAGATCGACCGAGAATTCACCGCCGTCCTTGGCCACTTCGCCGCTTGCGAGGATGCCGTTTTCCTGACCGAAACTCGCCTGCGTTCCTACAAAAGGCGTTCTGGACAATTGCCATATCAGCTTTGTTGCGTTTTCGGCGTGGTTTTCGGCATTGAACCAAACGGGAAGCCCGGATTCGCTGCTGATGCGCAGGCCGGGCATGTCGATATACTGCACCTGAGGGTCGACGTAGTTTTCTATGGGCGGCGGCGCGAGCACAGGCGCGGCCACAAGGGCGAATTCAGAGGTGTCTGCGGTTTTGTATTCCATGCCGTCCAGCATGGCCGAAACGCGCAGGATGCAATAATTTGACGGCGTATCCGGGAAAGTCAGTGTGTATTCCTCTCCGGTGAGGCCTTTTTTTAGCGGATCAAAGTTTTTTCCTTTATCGGTGCTCAGAAGAATGGTATATGTTACCTTTCGCCCAGCGGTATACTTCCAAGCGAGCGTGAATGAGTCGCCGGTAAACTGTGGGCTTTCCACCTCGGGGTTGGTGATGTATAAGTCTGGAAGAGCAATGTCAGGCAGACTGACCCCTGGCTTGATTCCAGGCATGTTGGGATTCAGCGTAACCGACGGGGAGGGCGATTGCGTTGCCGTCGGCACAGGGGTAGGCGTCGCGGGTGGCGGGGTACTCGGCAAGGGATACTCATGGGCAAGGTCCTGCGGACGCGGAGCACCCGGTTGACTACCCAGATTGGATATCTGAAGCGTCACTTTGACATCCAGCATAGGATGCGCCGGGTCGTTCTCGTGGCTGTAGGCGTCGTAAAGCTCCTGTTCACTCATCTCGTTGTCAGATGACATCTCGGCAGAAAAGGAAGTCTCGGAAGGCGGTTTTTGAGTATCTGCAATGATATTTTGACCGAACGGCTTAAAAACCACAAAAATGAGCACTGCTGCTAGGCCGAGCAATAACAAGGTGCAAAATAAAACAATGAACCAGCGTCTCTTAAAAATACTTTTCATCCTCGATCACCCCATTTCCTTGTAATATCCAGTATGATATAAACCGGTATTCAGTCCTTTATTAGATACTTGCCGTGTATTTCCTCATGTCAACCATCCTTGTAATGTACAAGACATAGTCCTGCTTTGTTACATCACATCCGATATACGAATGCATCAGCTGCAAAAAATCGCTAAAAGTCATTGCGCGGCCTCCTTATTTTTATAATGTACATCCGATGTACAACCACGTCCGCTGATGTAAAGTTTTCAGACTGCCGGATTTATTACAATAGAGATATAAAAAGACTCATAGCAAGCGCCGGTAAAAGCGCTCACAATGAGCCACTTTTATAGATTATACCACAGGTATTCGCAAAAGTCAATATAATTTGGCGAACGCGAAATGATTTTGTTTGCCGCATTTCAATGTTTGCGAACGCCTGATGGTATAGATGCTGAGTTGCGCGACTGCTGGCCACAGTCGTTCCAGCACAACACAGTACTGGAAACGGTGCGGGAGCTAAAAGAACTCGGCATCGACGTATGGTTTGAAGAACAGAACATCCACAGCATGAGCACTGATGGCGAGTTGATGCTGACCATTCTTGCGTCGTATGCACAGGAGGAGAGCCTTTCGGTCTCCGAAAATCAGAAGTGGCGTGTGAGGAAGAATTTCGAAGAAGGAAAACCGTGGGATTGCACGATGCTCGGTTATCGGGCAAACAACGGCATCCTCGAAATCGTGCCGGAGGAAGCCCAAACGGTAAAGCTCATTTTCAAAATGTACCTTGACGGCTTCGGCACTCCAGCTATCGCAAATAGGCTCAATGAACTGGGCATTCCCACGCGAATGAACAAATCATGGTGTCAAGCCACCATCGGCAAGATGCTCCGTAACGAGAAATACGCCGGAGATTTACTGCTGCAAAAGACCTTTCGCGCCGACCACTTATCCAAGCGGACGATTATCAACAACGGCGAACTGCCACAGTTTTTTGTAAGTGAAGCGCACGAGCCAATTATTGACCGTGCCGCCTTCGACGCAGCACAAGCCGAAATTGAACGCCGAGCCACCACGGCAAATGTGAAGCAGGGCAAGGCTACGGCTTTCACCGGCAAGCTACGCTGCGGCATTTGCGGCAAGAATTATCGCCGGAAGACAACGCCGACCGGTATCGTATGGATTTGCTCTACATTCAACACCCGAGGCAAAAAATACTGTGCTTCAAAACAGATACCAGAAAACACACTCAAGGCAGAGTGCGCCAGCGTTCTCGGAACAGAAACCTTTGACAATGAGGTTTTTACCAAGCGCGTGGATTACATCATTGCACAGCCTGAAAACCTACTGGAGTTCCATTTCGCCGACGGTCGAACCGAGACTTCGCAGTGGAAAGACCGCTCACGGCGGGAAAGCTGGACAGACGATAAGCGACAAAAGGCGCGGGAAAAAGCGACAAGGAGGCAAGACTGATGGCGAGAACAATCACAATGATATCATTCCAGGCACAGTCTGCTGTATGAACTGCGGAAGACCCGTGATGCAGATAGCGCACCACAGAATGAAGAAGTTCTGCTCGGACGCCTGCCGTATGCAGTGGTGGAAGGAACATCCGGAATCGTTACAGAAAAAAGCATACTATGCACTGACCTGTCAGCAGTGCGGAAAGGAGTTCCAAAGCTATGGAAACAAGGAAAGAAAATACTGCTGCAGGGAATGCTACATCGCTTCCCGCAGATCCTTACAGTCCGGAGCAGCAGATTGCGTATCATACCTCGCTGGCGCTGATCGATAAACTGGTTCAGGACGGCCTTCTGACCCAGTCAGATTTCAAAAGAGCCTGCATGATTCTGACGAAAAAATACGGACTTCCGGAGGGCAGTATATTCGCAGAAGTAGCTTGACTTATTCCATTATATATGGATGTATATAGTAACCCCAAATTGATACAAAGGAGGCGAAAAAATGGGCAGAAACATTGAGACTGTGCACTTCCCGGATGCCGCGCCTAAGCTGAAGCGAGTGGCAGCATATGCGAGAGTATCATCAGGAAAAGATGCCATGCTTCATTCGCTGTCGGCGCAGATCAGCGAATACAGCAGGCAGATACAAAACCATCCCGGTTGGCAGTACGCAGGCGTTTACGCGGACGAAGCCAAGACCGGCACAAAGGACAGCCGGGAAAACTTCCAGAGGCTCGTGGCAGAATGCCGCGCCGGAAATATAGATATGGTCATCACAAAATCCATCTCCCGCTTTGCGAGGAACACGGTCACTCTTCTTGAGACCGTCCGTGAACTGAAAGCGCTGGGGGTGGATGTCTTTTTTGAAGAGCAGAATATTCACACGCTCTCCGGCAACGGCGAAGTCATGATGTCCATCCTGGCATCCTTCGCACAGGCGGAGAGCCAGTCGGCAAGCAAGAATCAGAAATGGCGTATCCGTAAAAACTTCGAGGAAGGCAAGCCCTGGGACGGGACTCTTCTGGGATACCGGATGAGGGACGGCAAATACATCGTTGTGCCGGAAGAAGTGGAACTCGTCCGCTGGATGTATACTCTGTACCTTTCTGGCAAAGGCGTGGAAGCAATTGCAAAGATCCTCAACGCAGACGGGCTGAAAACAAGGCTGAACGGGCAATGGAGTAAAAGCTCGGTCAGTTCCGTTCTGAAAAATTATTCCTATACCGGGAATCTCATTTTGCAGAAAACCTATCGTGAGAACTATCTGACGAAGCGGACGCTGAAGAATGACGGGGTTCTTCCAAAGTATCATGCGCAGGGAACGCACGAACCAATCATCGATATCGACACCTGGAACGCAGTACAGGAAGAGTTCACCCGCAGGGCTGAAAAGCATGCCCACCGTGGCTTGAAGCAGAAAACATATCCGTTCACCGGAATCATTACCTGCGGATGCTGCGGAAAGCACTATCACCGCAAGGTGACTCATGCCGGGGTGGTCTGGTTATGTTCAACTTACAACCATTTCGGTAAAGATGCATGCCCGTCAAAGGCGATTCCCGAGCCGGTGCTTGAAAGCCTCGCCGGGGACATCGCTCCCGGAAAGATAACGGCTGTAAGAGCGGAAAATGGCAACAGGCTGATAATTACTACGGCAGACGGTTCTGAAATTGTTAAACGATGGCAAGACCGTTCACGGGCAGAATCGTGGACACCTGAGATGAAGGAAGCCGCCCGGCAGAAGGCCATTGCCCGGAGCAAAGCCTAACTGCATTCCCATTATACCGCCGTCTTCCCAAATCAGGCCATTATATTTCCAGCAATACCTATTATGATTTCGCACAGGAGGTGCATACATGGCAGCAGCAAAAAATGTGACAGTGATTCCTGCCACATTCAATCCTCAGACCCGCCGACCGCTGAAACAGGTCACCCGGCGCAGAGTAGCCGGATATGCCCGCGTTTCTACGGACAGCGATGAGCAGTTCACAAGCTATGAGGCACAGGTGGACTACTATACCAATTATATTAACAGCAACCCGGAGTGGAGTTTCGTCAGGGTATATACGGACGAAGGCATCTCCGGTACGAATACCAAGCACCGCGATGGTTTTAATGAGATGATTGCGGATGCCCTGGACGGCAAAATAGACCTTATCGTTACCAAATCCGTCAGTCGTTTCGCCAGAAACACCGTGGATAGCTTGACAACCATCCGTAAACTGAAAGAGCACGGCACCGAGGTTTATTTTGAAAAAGAAGCCATCTGGACGTTCGATAGTAAGGGCGAATTGCTCCTGACAATCATGTCATCCCTTGCGCAGGAGGAAAGCAGGTCGATTTCAGAAAATGTCACTTGGGGCCGCCGGAAGCAGTTTTCTGACGGAAAAGTCAGCCTTCCATACGGTCAGTTTCTCGGTTACCGGAAGGGTCCGGACGGCCTTCCGGAAATCGTACCGGAAGAAGCGAAAACGGTAGACCTCATCTACCGGATGTTCCGCAACGGGAAATCTCCCAGTTACATTGCCCGTCATCTCACCGCACAGGGTATTCCGACACCCGGTGGGAAAAAGGTATGGCAGGCACAGGTCATCGAGAGTATTCTCACAAATGAAAAATACAAGGGTGACGCCCGGCTTCAGAAGAAGTTTACCACGGATTTTCTTACTAAAAAGCAGAAGGTCAATGAAGGCGAAGTTCCACAGTACTATGTGGAGAACAGCCACCCGGCTATCATTGAGCCAAGAGCCTGGGCCGAGGTTCAGGGCATTATGAAGAGAAGAAAAGCCAGCGGTAAACGGCATGATTGCAGCAGTCCCTTTTCCGGGATGGTCATCTGCGGAGACTGCGGATCGACATACGGCTCAAAAGTCTGGCATTCCAACGATCCGTACCGGAAGGTCATCTGGCAGTGCAATTCCAAGTTCAAAAACGAAGAAAAATGCCGTACCCCGCATGTGACGGAAGAACGGCTTAAAGACGGATTCCTTGAAGCACTCAGTATTCTGCACGAAAACAGGGAAACGCTTCTGAATGATATCCGTGATGTGAAACACGACCTGGAGAACTGCACCGAGGTAAATTCGAAAATAACGGAGACCGCTCACGAGATGGAAGTCATCGTTGGACTGATTCAGAAAGTCATCGAGGATAATGCCGTCCATGCGCAGAATCAGGAAGAATACAACCGGCGCTACAATGAACTCGCCGATCACTATGAAAAGCTGAAAAAGAAGCTGGAAACGCTGGAGCAGGAACGGGATGACCGGGAGTACAAATCCAATGTGCTGAGCGGATTCCTTTTTGAAATGACGGAATTCGAGTACCTCGATGCCGAGTTCACGGATGCCCGCTGCATTGCCATGCTCGACCATGTGACGATATATGCCGATGGCAGGATGATTTACAGCTTTCTGAATGGAAGCGACATCACCGTAATGCTGTAAATCTTGGCTTTTATTTTTGCAATCGGCTGTTTAACGAATAGCGGTCGTTTAACGATTACTGACCACTACAGATGGTAGCTGGGAGCATAAAACACCTCAGAAAACACCTCCGAAACGGCACACATGGGAACAGCCAGGCAGGAAATGCACAACGCCGTTTCAGAAAGCCTTGTATTTCGGGCATTTCAAGGCATAAAAAAACGATACCATAGACGGATACACTGTATCAATCTATGGTATCTAATTTGGTGCCGAAGGTGGGACTCGAACCCACACGGTATCGCTACCAACGGATTTTGAGTCCGTCACGTCTGCCAATTCCATCACTTCGGCTTGTTCCGTGCGGTATTTTAACATACGTCCGCACTAATTGCAAGACTTTTATTTGCCAATCTTGATTTTTTCTTTCTAAGGCTATATACTGTTGCCATTCTATTCATCGAGGTTTTTGTGAAGACAAGCGACTTTTACTACGACCTGCCCCACGAGCTTATTGCTCAAACTCCGACGCCCTGCCGCAGCGCATCGCGTCTGCTCGTCTATGATCGGCAAACCAAGTCCGTTTCGGACAGGGTTTTTTCCGATATTATCGACTATCTTACTCCCGATGACGTTCTTGTGCGCAACACGACCCGTGTTATCCCCGCGAGGCTTTTCGGAACTCGTCCCGATACCGGTGGGACTATGGAATTCCTTCTCCTTCGCAGAACACAGGGCGATGACTGGGAATGTCTCTGCCGTTCCGCCAAGCGCGCCAAGGTCGGCACAATCTATCATATAGGTGAAGATCTGTCGGCCGAGATTCTAAATAATCTTGATATGGAGGGCGGCAAACTCGTTCGTCTTTCCTATTCGGGTATCTTCGAGGAGGTCTTGGATAAAGTAGGTCAAACTCCCCTCCCTCCCTACATTACCGAGCGGCTTGACGATAAAGAACGCTATCAGACCGTCTACGCAAGGCAGAACGGTTCGGCCGCCGCGCCTACGGCGGGGCTGCACTTCACTCCCGAATTGCTGTCTTCCATACGCGATAAGGGCGTTGATATTGTTGACATCCTTCTGCATGTGGGCCTTGGAACCTTCCGTCCGGTGTCTGAAGCGAACGTTGAAGATCATCATATGCACACCGAATACTATGAAGTCAGTGACGACGCCGCCAAGCGCATAAATCGCGCAAGGGAACGCGGCGGACGCATCATTTGTGTTGGCACGACATCCGCAAGAACACTTGAATCCGTTGCTGATGACAACGGCGTTGTTTGCCCCGGAAGCGGTATGACGGGAATATTCATCACTCCCCCCTATCGTTTCAAGGCTGTTGACGCTCTGATTACCAACTTCCACCTGCCGGAGTCCACGCTGCTCATGCTCGTATCCGCGCTTTGCAGCCGTGAAGAAATACTATCCGTCTATAAGCACGCCGTGGATGAACGCTATCGCTTTTTCTCCTTCGGCGACGCGATGCTGATTAAATAATATGAACGATAACTTTAGTTTTGAGCTTATCCATACCTGCCGTCAGTCGGGCGCAAGGCTCGGCCGCTTGCACACCCCTCACGGTGTAATCGACACGCCCTGCTATATGCCCGTTGGAACACAGGCCGCTGTCAAGGCCATGACGCCTCGTGATGTTGAGGAGACCGGAGCCTCAATAATTCTTTCAAACACCTATCATCTCTACCTTCGCCCAGGTCATAAGCTGGTCGAGGAAGCGGGTGGGCTTCACAAGTTTATGAATTGGAACAAGCCCATTCTAACCGACAGCGGCGGCTTTCAAGTCTTTTCGCTTGCCAAGATAAACGACATTCGCGAGGATGGCGTTATGTTTCGCTCGCACATCGACGGAAGTCGGCATATGTTCACTCCCGAATCGGTTATGGAAGTGGAACAGGCTCTGGGCGCTGACATTGCCATGTGCTTCGATGAATGCGCTCCGCATACCGCCGACCATAAGTATGCTTCAGAAGCTATGCTGCGTACACATCGCTGGGCGGCACGTTGTCAGACTGCGCATACACGCGAGGATCAGGCGCTGTTTGGCATTGTTCAAGGCGGCATGTTCAAGGACCTCAGAATTGAAAGCGCAAAAACTCTTTCCGATATGAATTTCATCGGCTATGGTATCGGCGGGCTTTCCGTCGGAGAACCCAAGCCTGTCATGTATGAGATGCTTGAGACTCTCATGCCCTATATGCCTGAAAACAAACCCCGCTATCTCATGGGCGTAGGAAGTCCCGACTGCCTGTTAGAGGGCGTGCTTCGCGGTATCGATATGTTCGACTGTGTGCTTCAGACCAGAGCTGCAAGGAATGGCTTAGCGCTCACGGGTGAGGGACGCAAAATGCTTAGAAACAACACTTACAGCCATGACTTTACGCCCATCGAGGAGGGCTGCGACTGCTATGCCTGCCGTAACTTCACCAAGGCTTACATCAGACACCTGATCAAAGCGGAGGAGATACTGTCCGCTCAGCTTATCACCATGCATAATATACGCTTTTCGGTCAGGCTCATGGAGGAAGTAAGAAAAGCTATCGCCGAGGACAGATACTTGGACTTCGCACACTCTATGCTGGAAAGGAAGCTGTTTTGAGAAGCTTTGTCTGCACGACTGAAGCCGCGTTGTCGGAGCTTGGGAAGCGTCTTGGCTCGCTGCTTCCTTGCCCCGCTTTTGTTGCGCTTAGCGGCGGGCTTGGAGCGGGAAAGACTGTTCTGACACGCGGCATAGGACTGTCCATTGGAGCTGTGGATATCTCAAGCCCCACCTTCAATATTGTACATGAACATCACGCAGACCGTCTCCTCCTGCATTTTGACGCATATCGTCTTCAGGACGAGGACGAACTCTATGCCATAGGTTATGATGATTACATGGATATGGACGCGATTACAGTTATGGAATGGGCAGAGCTTGTAAAGGGGTGTCTGCCGATAAACAGGCTTGATATCAACATAGCCGGCAGCGGTTCCGAGAATCGTCTCGTTACTATGACGCCGCATGGTAAGCAATACGAGGAGGTTGTAGAAAAGCTATGAATATACTGGCTTTTGAGACCACGGACAGGATTGCAGGCGTTGCCCTGCTTATCGGGCAGGAGCTCTTTTCTGTCAAAATAGACGATTCCAAGCGCCATGCGGAGACCGTTCTTTGCGCGGCGGAGAAGCTTCTGCATGAGCATGAGCTTGAACTTTGCTGCATCGACGCCTTTGCGGTGGACGTCGGTCCGGGGTCTTTTACCGGAGTTCGAATAGGCGTATGCACAGCGAATGCCTTAGGGCTTGCACTCAATAAACCCGTTATCGCAGTCAACGCGCTTGAAGCGATTTGCTATGGCAAGGAGCATCCGGTTTGCGCTATTATTGATGCGAAGAACGGGAACGGATACGCCGCTTTTTACAGCGATGGCAAGACGGTAATCGAGCCTTGCGCCTGTGTAAACGACGAATTAGCCGCACGTCTGCCCATAGGTATGGAGATTGTCACGAATGCTATGCCAAGCGCCGAGGCTGTCGCACTTATCGCATCCTGCCGAAAGGGTGAAAAGCAGGCCTCTCCCATGTATCTTAGGCCTTCACAGGCGGAAAGGCTGCATCCGGAGCTATGATCACCATAAGAGCAATGACAAGAACCGACATTGACGATGTTTACGGAATCGAGCGCGCTTCATTTCGCACTCCTTGGTCGAAGGCATCGCTTATAGGTGAACTCAAAAACAAGGTTGCTCATTATCTTGTGTTGACAGTTGACGATGAAATCGTAGGGTACTGCGGGCTTTGGGTGCTGTTTGACGAGGCGCATATAGCTAATATCGCAATTCGTCCCGACTTCCGCGGCCGTGAGCTTGGTAAAATTCTACTCTATGGAACTATGAAGGTCTCCATTAGCCACGGCGCAGAATGCATGACGCTTGAGGTCCGAGAATCCAATTCCGTGGCACAGAACCTGTACGACAGCTTTGATTTCGTCCGCGAGGGTTTCAGAAAGCGTTACTATTCCGACACAGGCGAGGGCGCTTTACTCTTGTGGAATCACAATATAGCAAAAACAGTTCAACGTTTGACTTGCATTGACGACAAGTTTGTATTAGAATATCCGAGTCATAATTAGAAGGGGGCATAGAACATGAGTCTATACGAAGCTTGGCGCGAGACAGCCGAGAATCAGAGAACACAGCAGGAATACAATAAGTTTTGGGCAAGCTACTTCGAGCTTGAAAAGGAGATGTACCGCAAGATACTGTCTTCGAGCGACACTCCCATTACAGGCAAGCTCTCAGCGCTTGCCGAGCTTGCAAACATGGACCCGTCCATGTTCACAGGCTTCATCGACGGCATTAACACCAGCCTTAAGAATGGCGAGTATGACCTTGAGAGCTTGACCGAGGACAGCGACATATCGCTTGAGGTTGACTTTGACAAGCTGTATTTCAACATGCTGAACGCAAAAGCGGATTGGCTTTTTGGACTTTCCGAATGGGGTGGTGTTCGCACAGAGGAAGAGCGCAAAGCCATTACCAAGGATTTCCATGCGTCGAAAATCTTCAAGGCGGAAAAGCACGTTGGCCGTAACGATCCCTGCCCTTGCGGAAGCGGCAAGAAGTACAAAAAGTGCTGCGGAAGAAACGCATAACCGTTCCATCGATTGAAGCATTGTGATGTGAATAATGAGCGGATCAAGATTTTGAATCTTGTCGGCGCCTTCACGTTACGACGCCGCCGTCAAAACATTTAGTAACAAACAAAGAGCATCCCGACTCACCGCTTTCGGGATGCTCTTTGTTTTTTAGGGGGAGGAAGGAACTGATCTATGAAGGAAACTTTATGGTCTGCCGCCGTTGCCGCCCATACCGCCGCCCATGCCGCCCGGGTTGCCGCCGGGATATCCGCCCGTTTGACCTGAGTTGTAGCTTGAGCCCGCAGTAACTGTATATTCGCTGCCTCCCACCTTTAAGGTATAACTTTCTCCGCTTACCATGGAGGGTGCGGCTATGACCACGCTTGTAAACTGTTTCAGTGACGTATACTCAACGAGTAAATTACCGTCAGAGTCGAATAGCTGAATGGCTGTGCCTGCGCTTTGTGTGCTGACGGTAACATCAATCGACGCGCCTGAGAGCCCTAAGGCCATTCCGCTTGAGCCTATCGCCACAACCACCGCGTTGGAAACCGAACTTGTGCTGTAATCCAAAGCTCCGTTGCCGTTGTTGGTAGGTCCGTTGACGTAGATTTCGCCGCCGCTTATCACAAGACTGCCGTTGCTGTCAATGCCGTCGCCATCAGCGTCAATGACGATGTATCCGCCGCTTATTGAGATGTAACAATCGGTGCTTGCGCTGTCAAAGCCGCCTGCTCCCGGTCTTGATTTGGAGCTTGAATCCGTACCGCCCGCAGCATTTAGACCATCATCGCATGAGACAACGTTTATCTCACCGCCGCTTATGTTGATTGCCATGCCTTCGATACCCTCGTAGCTCGACTGAATATCAATGCTGCCGCCGTTGATTGCGGTCGATGCATCGGCATGGATTCCGTCGTCACCTGAGTTTATCGCGAACTCTCCGTCGTTTATGTAAACGGATGCGTTGGTGTGGATAGCGTCGTCGGAGGAATTAATCACGAAACTTCCTCCATTGATCACTATATCTTCGTCTGCCTTTAGAGCCTTAGCCGAATCCTCTGTACCCGTAGCGTTGTTGCCCCACTGTCCCCAACTCCAATTCATACCTGAATCGTTGTAGCTGGCGTTAGAGCTGCCGCCGCCGCTTGTCAAATCGAAGCTGCCGCCGTCAATCTGAAGCTTGGTCATCGCGGATATCGCGTCCATCCCCGCGTTGACTGTTATTTCACCGCTCTCGATGTAGATGTAAGCGGCGTCAGCGTCATCGGTGTTCTCGGCATGTATACCATCTTTGCCCGAGGTAATATCAAGAGTGCAGTCCTTTATTCCTATGCAGTCCTTGCCCGTCATTCCGTGCAGCTGTGCATCTATCACAATTTCGCCGCCCGTGATAATCAAATCATCCTTAGAGACAATGCCATGACCGTACTCTGCGTCAATGGTGAGGCTTCCGCTGCCGTTTATTGTCAGATCGTCTTTTGAAAACACAACGGAGTCTATGTTGTTGTCATCTATCGCGACATATTCACCTGTGACAGAGAGGGTGTTTTCGCTGCCCTCGGCTAATGTCAAAAAGACCTTGTCCGCCTGTTTAATGTAAATGCAAGCGCTGCTGTCATTGGTAATCGTAACACCATTCAGAATGAGCTGTATCTTTGTTTCGTTGGTGGAATCGATGATAATCTGACCTGAGGATAAGCTGCCAAAGACAAGGTATGAGCCTTCGCCGCTAATCGTAATGACGTCGCCGTCAATGCTCACATCCTCATTGTCACAATAGCTTGCGCCATCCTTGAGTATGATCTCAACGCAATCTTCATACCCTGAGTTGCTGTCTCGATTCGAGAACACATCGTCTGAACTGTACTCATCTTCCGACCAAATAGCGTCAATCGCAGGCTCCTCAGTATCAGAAGTCTCGTCCGCCTCAACAGCAGTTCCTGCCGTCTGAGTTGGTTCCGCTGTGCTTTCAGCATAGCTGTCGTCGCTGTCCTCGTTAATGTTCGATATAATTCCGCATCCCGATACTACAAATAAGGTTGCTGCAAGCAGCGCTGCCAATAGTTTTCTCATCGGTCAAATCTCCTTTCGCATTAGCATGTTCATAGGATAACCCGCGAGCCTTAAGCGCAACTAAAAAAGCACGAAGAAACATTATTCACAATTATGTATATGTTTTCAATACTGCTTTGCATGAAAAAAACCGACGCTGCTCTGAGATTTTTCTCATAGCCACGCGTCGGTTAATTCGCTAATCAATTATTGCAGTCTTCAATACGCACTTTTCGGGTTGCTGATTGCTAAAGCTGAATCGTGAACTTGAGGGAGGCGCCGTCGCTTATCGCACGAATCTTTCCATTGTGCTGTATAACTATGGACTGCGCAATCGAAAGTCCAATCCCGTATCCCGGCAATTCGCTTGACCTTGAGCTGTCGCCGCGATAGAAACGCTCAAAGAGTTCATCGTGGCTGCCCGCTGTCATCCCGACTGCGGGATTGGTTATCGTAAGGACTATCCCCTTGCTGCTTTTGCTGAGACTTAAGGATATTACCGAGCCGTCCGGCGAATACTTCAAAGCATTGTCCGCAAGTATGCCAATAAGCTTTCTTATCGAATCCTCATTGCCCTCATAGGAGATATTGTTGCCGACATTCATCTCAATATGCTTGCCGGACTGCTCTGCGCGTGTTTCGAAACCCTCCATGGTCTCCTTGACGGCGTCGCTTAATGAGAACTCGGTCACCAAGGGCTTTTGGTCTCCCTCGTCCATGCGCGAAAGCGATACAAGATTGCCGGTCAAGTCCGCAAGCCTTTTCACCTGGGCGCGTATGCTCTTTGTCCAATGACTCTCGCCGTGTTCCATCTCGATAATCTCAGTATTTGCATCGATGATGGTAAGCGGGGTTTTCAGCTCATGGCTTGCGTCCGTTATAAAGTGTTTCTGCTTCTCATAGCTCTCGGCAAGCGGGCCTATTGCTTTTTTTGAAAACAGTATCAACAGCAGCAGTACAGCGGCAGTACCGCCCAGGGAGACAGCTATGCTGGTTTTCAGCAAAGTGTAGAAGGTGTTCAGATCTGTGCTGCAGTCAAGATACGATATCTCGCATCCGCCGTCTGAAAGCTCGGTTCTAAGATAGCGATACACGCCGTCAAAGCCCTGCGCTCTCCCGTTTTCGAAGGTGTCAAGCGCCATATTGCTCGCCTGTTCCTCGTTAACCGCCGCTATCTTGTCAACATTCAGCGTTGACACCTGCCCATCCTCGGTAAACGTCACAGTAAAATAGCGCAGCATATAGGGCGTTTCGGGGCTTAGGTTCTTACCGTTCTGCCACCTGTTCTCATCAGGTATAACGCCATTGCCGCCATTGCCGCCGTGGTCATCCGGCATAATAAAAGCGTTCTTGCTGACAAGCTCAAGCATTGAGTCGGCGTTTTCGACTATCTGTATGAATGAGTACAGATTGATGGCTCCCAGAATAATCAGAAGCACTATTGCAACCGAACATATTGAAATGAACACGAATCGTTTCTGAAGCCGCTTAATCATTGCTTATCTCCAGCGTATAGCCCGCGCCCCTTATAGCCTTGATAGAGATGTTCGCGCCGACATTTGCAAGCTTCTTCCTTAGATATGAGATGTAGACCCACACAATGTTGATCTCGGCCTCGCTGTCGTATCCCCAAACCTTGTCCATAAAGCGCTCGGTGGATATAAGCTGACGATTGTTCATCATGAGCATTTCAAGCATCTGAAACTCCTTATTCGCCAGGCGAAATGTTCCCAAAGGGCCTGTAAGCTCGTAGTTGGCCCGGTTAAGCTTGATATTGCCGAAAGTCAGTACGTTGTCGGTCAGAGCGTTTTGGCGGCGGGTCATGGAGCGTATTCGCGCCAACAGTTCCTTAGCCTCGAAGGGCTTAGTCAGATAGTCATCAGCACCGCTGTCAAGCCCCGCTACCTTGTCATCTAACTCCGACTTGGCGGTAAGCAAAAGCACAGGCAATGTGCCGCCGTTCTTGCGTATAGTTTTCAACACGGTTATACCGTCCATCTTGGGCATCATTATGTCCAAAATTGCGCCGTCGTAATTACCCGCTTCAAGATAGTCAAGGGCGTCTCTCCCATTGTATACGGCGTCCACGGAATAGTTGTTTCGCGTCAATATAGCGCACAGCGCATAGGACAGGTCCCGTTCGTCTTCGGCCAAAAGTAATCTCATAATCGTCCCTCTTTCCTTTCTTCAGCGCAGGAGTTCACATTTCTCTTTGGACAGCGCATCACGAAGTCCACGCCATCCATTCTGCTAAATTATCGTATCAAGTTAAATCTTGCCTTAAAAGCCAATATTATTGTAAGTCTCAAAGATAAACTTTTCAAGCTTTGTTTTCGAAGCGCGAATATATTTACTGAACGACGGTCTTTCGACTTGAAATTTGGTAAGATTTGTGCCATTATAAGGTGTATGTGCCCGGAGGTATGAGTATGGCTTTGGACGGTCTTTCCCTGAACGCGGTGGTTCGTGAGCTTACCGTTCTAAAGGGAGCAAAAATCGAAAAGGCGGCGCAGCCCGACAGGGATACCCTGCTCTTTTTACTGCACGCTCAAAACCATACAAGGCTTCGCCTTCTCATCTGTATACACAGCGAAAACGGAAGAATTCAGCTTACCGATATTAACCGCGAAAGTCCCGCCTCAGCTCCCGCGTTTTGTATGCTGCTCAGAAAGCGCCTCATCGGAGGACGTATTGAAAGCATAGAGCAATGCGGGCTTGACAGACGCGCAATAATCTCAATAGCTTCGCGTGATGAAATGCTTGACGAAACTCACTATAAGCTTGTTGTGGAGCTTATGGGCAAGCACGGCAACATATTCCTATTAAATAGGGATGATGTTATCATCGACTGTATACGCCGTATCGGTATCGGCGAGGACACCATAAGACCCTGCCTGCCCGGTATGAAGTATGCACAGCCTCCCATTCAGGATAAGCTGAACCCCTTTACCGCAGAACCCGCACAGCTTTTGTCGATACCCCGTGACAAGCTCAGTTCAATGCTTATGGGGGTATCGCGCTTTGCCGCGCTTAGTATGCCAGATGATGCAAGGGAACGCTGCGAGCTTTTTAGTGAGCTTGCTCACGGCGTCATACGTCCCCATGTCGTTGTCAATAAAAGCGTCCTGCCATTTAAGCCCATGTGTACCGCCTCACCCTGTGATACCATGTCGCTTGCGATGGACGAATTCTATCACCAAGCTGATATTACCGCGAATATGCGCAGGCTTTCAAGCTCCGTGCGCGGAGTACTTGAACACGCCGCAAAACGCACTCGCAACAAGATTGCCGACGCCAAGGAGATACTGTCGGATGAGGCTCAATATGAGATCTACAAGCTATTTGGCGAGCTTCTCACTGTGAACTCTTACCGAATCTCACGCGGGGTTGAAACCGTCAATGTAGAAAACTACTATTGCGACCCACCCGCCCTTATAAGCGTCAAGCTGGATCCCCGCTTTGGCGCTCTGGAGAATGCGGGCAGGTACTACAAGCTGTATCGAAAGGGCAAGAACGCCGCGCTGTATGCCAAAAGTCAACTTGAGGCTTATTACTCGGAGCTTGCTTATCTTGAAGGTCAGCTCGACAGTCTCGATAACTGCGACTGTTCCGCCGACTTTGCCGAGATTAAGGACGAGCTTGTACGGTTTGGATACATCAGGCAAGTCCCATCGTCTCCCCGCGTGAAGTCCGTGCAGCACAGCGCCCCCTTACAGTTTACCGCTTCTGACGGCACGACCGTTTATGTTGGGAAGAACAACGTTCAGAACGACCGCTTAACAAGGCAGTCGGACAGCGAATATACTTGGCTTCATGCGAAGGATATACCCGGTTCGCATGTGATAATAGCGTCTGACAGTCCCTCAAGGGAGGCTCTGCTTTATGCTGCGCGGCTTGCCGCGGGGTACTCCAAGGCTCGCGCTTCCTCAAACGTCGCGGTGGACTATACCAAACGACGTTATGTGAAAAAGCCATCGGGAGCGCGTCCCGGCTTTGTTGTCTACACTCACGAACACACGCTGTTCGTAGACCCGATAAATGACAGAACGCGAAAGGCTTGATATGAAACTCTTGATAGCGTCCAACAACGCGAATAAAGTTCTCGAGATACGTCAGATATTGGCTCCTCATTTTGACGAGCTTGTCTCCATGCGTGACGCGGGACTTGATATTGACGTCGTTGAGGATGGCGAAACATTTGTGGAGAACGCAATAAAGAAGGCTACTGAGGTACTTGCAATGTGCGGCTATGACGCTGTACTTGCCGATGATTCAGGTCTTTGCGTCGATGCGCTGAACGGAGAGCCAGGAGTTCGTTCAGCCCGCTTTGCGGAAGGCTTTGAACATGACGTACCAAAGAACAACGCAAAGCTTGTTTCGCTTATGCGGGACGTTCCCGATGATAAGCGGCAGGCAAGCTTTGTCTGTGCGGTTGCGCTTGCAAGGCGCGGCAGGCCTGTGCTTTGCGTACAGGGTTCCTGCTCCGGCCGCATCCTAAGAGAGGCACGAGGTTCAAACGGGTTCGGCTATGATCCCTATTTCTACTTCCCTGAGTTTGGCAAAAGCTTCGCGGAGCTTGATTCTGTAACCAAAAACAGCATAAGCCACAGGCACAACGCCTTGTCCGCGCTCGAAGAAGCTTTGCGGCTTGAGGGGGAAAAGCTTTGAGAATAGCGGTTATTTCCGACACGCACGGTCACGTTTCAAGCGTACGCCCCTTCATGGACGGCCTTGGCAAGATTGACATGCTGCTGCATCTTGGGGATCACGCTGACGACGCTGTCGAAATTGCGAAGCTGCTTGGCTGCGACTATCGCGCCGTATGCGGAAACTGTGACTATTTCGGCGGACATCCGCGTGAACGGGTTGAGGTCTTGGACGGCAAGCGTATATACATGACTCACGGCGATTGCTTCGATGAGCTGACGCTTTCCCTAAGGGCGGAGGAAAAGGGCTGCGACCTTGCGCTGTTTGGGCATACGCATATGCCTCTTTTGACCGCAAGCGGCAAGCTGTTGATTCTTAACCCCGGATCGCCCTCTTCGCCGAGAAACGGAAAACCTCGTTCCTGCGCTCTCGTTGAGATAGTGCAAGGAGAGATTTACATAAAGATACTGACAATATAGAACGGAGGATAATATGGAAGAACTGAAGACGCCGTTATATGAGCGGCATGTAGAGCTTGACGGCAAGATGGTACCCTTCGCAGGTTATATCCTGCCTGTCCAATACAAGACCGGCCTTATAGCGGAGCACATGGCCGTGCGTACCGCCTGCGGTTTGTTTGACGTCTCACACATGGGCGAAGCCACTATTTGCGGCAAGGACGCTCTGTATAACACCAACAACTTAGTGACGGTGGACGTAGAAGCCATGACCGACGGACAGGTTAAATACACCCCGATGTGCAATGATGAGGGCGGCGTCGTTGACGATATTCTCGTATATCGTATTGACGCCGAGCATTTCTATCTTGTCATAAACGCCGCGAACCGCCACAAGGACGTGGCTTGGATGCGCTCCAAGATGACAGGCGAGGTGGAGTTCAACGATATCTCGGATTCCGTAGGTCAGCTTGCCCTCCAAGGGCCCAACTCCATCGCGCTGATGAAGAAGATTATAGATGATGACAATACTCGCCCCAAGAAGTACTATACCTTCATCAAGGAAGCTTCCATCCATGGCAAACGCTGCCTCATTTCCCGCACCGGATACACGGGCGAACTCGGTTATGAGATCTACGCTTCTCCCGAGGACATAGTTGACATCTTTGACGTCATTCTTTCCGAAGGCAAGGAGCAGGGCGTTATCCCCTGCGGCTTGGGTGCAAGGGACACGCTGCGTCTTGAGGCTGCCATGCCGCTTTACGGGCATGAGCTTGCCGATGATATCTCGCCGCTTGAAGCCTCTTTGGACTTCTTCGTAAAGCTTGATAAGCCTTACTTCATCGGCAGGGATGCGCTGATTGCAAAGGGAGAGCCTACAAGAAAGCGTACAGGTCTTAGCGTCACGGGACGCGGCATCATCCGTGAGCATTGCGACGTCTACGATGGTGACAAGCTCATAGGCGTTGTATCTTCGGGAACTATGTGTCCCTTCGTAAATCACGCTGTCGGCATGGCAATGCTGCCTACAGCCTATCTGGAACCCGGTACCAAGGTCGAGGTCGATGTTCGCGGAAGAAGAATTCCCTGCGAAGTCGTAGCTCTGCCTTTCTATAAAAAAGAAACCAAAGCCAAATAATTCAGGGGGACGAAAATAATGTTGAAGATTGCAAAGAGCCACGAATGGGTAAAGATCAATGACGACGGCACCGCTGCCATCGGTATCTCCGATTACGCTCAGAATGAGCTTGGGGATCTCGTTTTCGTGAACCTTCCGCAGGTTGGTGATGAGCTGACCGCGGGCGAGGTTTTCGGTGATGTTGAGTCGGTCAAGGCTGTTTCCGATGTGTACGCTCCCGCAGGCGGCACTGTGATCGAAATCAATGAGGAGCTGCTCGACAACCCCGCTCTTATCAATGAATCCGCTTTCGACGCTTGGTTCGTGCGTCTTGAGAACGTCACCGAAGGCGACGGTCTGATGACCGAAGAAGAGTACGACGCTTACGTCGCGACCCTGTAACGAGGCTGTCTATGGGAAGCTATATACCTTCCACCGAGCAGGAGCGTCAAGAGATGCTTGCTGCGTTGGGCATGACGTCCACCGCCGAGCTGTATCGCGACATTCCCGATGAAGTCCTGCTGAAAACGCCTTTGAACCTGCCTGACGGTATGTCCGAAATGGAAGTTCGTGCCGCCATGCAGGCTCTTGCGGACAAGAACAAGAACTACAAGACTATACTCAGGGGCGCCGGCGCGTACGATCACTATATCCCGTCCATAGTGAAGTACATCCCCGCCAAAGAGGAGTTTTTGACCTCCTATACCCCGTATCAAGCCGAGATGAGCCAAGGTATACTTCAGTCCATCTTCGAGTATCAGACCATGATATGCGAGCTTACGGGCATGGATGTTTCCAACGCTTCGGTCTATGACGGCGCCTGCGCCGCCGCCGAAGCCGCCGCGATGTGCCGCGACCGTAAGCGCAACATAACGCTCATTTCTGAATCGGCGCATCCCGATGTTATAAACACTGTGAAAACCTATTGCTACGGCGCGAATATGCCCTTTGCCATAGTTCCCATGAAGGACGGCAAAACCGATATTGACGCTCTGAAGGGTATGTTGAACGGTCAAACTGCCAGCTTCTATATCCAGCAACCCAACTTCTGCGGACTGTTTGAAGACGCTGAGGTCATAGCCGAGACTGTTCATGAAGCTGGTGCGATGTTTGTAATGGGTGTAAACCCCATAGCTCTTGGGATCATGAAGACTCCGAGAGACTGCGGCGCAGACGTAGCCGTAGGCGAAGGTCAGCCCTTGGGCATTCCACTGTCCTTCGGCGGTCCGTACATTGGATTTATGTCAACGACTGATAAGAACATGAGAAAGCTTCCCGGAAGGATAGTAGGTCAGACCGCGGATCACGAAGGCAGGACTGCTTATGTTCTCACCCTTCAGGCGAGAGAGCAGCATATCCGCCGCGAAAAAGCTTCAAGCAATATCTGCTCCAATGAAGCCTTGTGCGCTCTCACTGTTTCCGCGTACCTTTCCGTCATGGGCAGCGAGGGCATAAAGAAGGTCGCCGTATCCTGCATGTCAAAGGCGCACTACCTTGCCGACAAGCTCACCAAGATTCCCGGCGTAAGGCTCGCCCATAAAGGTGAATTCTTCCACGAGTTTTTGACCACCATGCCCGTTTGCTCCTGCAAGGTCATGGAAGCTCTCGACAAAGAGGGCATATTAGGCGGTCTGCCCACCGATTACGGTGTACTTTGGTGCGTCACCGAGAAGACCAGCCGCGCTATGCTCGACCGCACAGCAAAGATAGTAAAGGAGGTATGCGAAAATGAAGCTTGTGTTTGAAGTCGGCAAAGAAGGCCGAGGCATGTCAATACTGCCCCCGCTTGACGTTCCAGAGTATGAGCTTTCGCCCGAACTGTCCCGCAAAGAAGCTCCGCATCTTCCCGCCACGAGTGAAATCGACGTTTCTCGCCACTACTCCGCGCTTTGCAGGCGCGCTCACGGTGTGAACAATGGTTTCTACCCCTTGGGTTCTTGCACCATGAAGTACAATCCCCGGATAGACGAGGAAATGGCTTCTCTTGATGGCTTTACCCACATCCACCCCCTTGCCCCCGCCGAAGCTGCCTTGGGCTGTCATGAGGTTATGTCGCTTGCAAAGCGTTATCTTTGTGAGATTACGGGCATGGACAATATGACGCTTCAACCCGCGGCAGGCGCGCATGGCGAGTTCACGGGATTGCTGCTCATCAAGAGCTACCACATCTCAAGGGGCGACCTTAACAGAACCAAGATTATCGTTCCCGACTCCGCGCACGGCACAAACCCCGCTTCTGCGGCGATGTGCGGCTACACCGTTGTCACTACCCCGTCTGACGAGAATGGCTGCGTCGATATTGAAGCTCTGAAAAAGGTCTTGGGTTCGGATGTTGCGGGTCTGATGCTCACCAACCCCAACACCGTTGGTCTGTTCGATCCGAACATTCTGACCATTACGAGGCTTGTACATGAGGCCGGCGGTCTCGTATACTACGACGGAGCGAACCTTAATGCCATTATGGGCATGGCTCGTCCCGGGGATATGGGCTTTGACTGCGTACATATCAATCTGCATAAGACCTTCGCAACACCTCACGGCGGCGGCGGTCCCGGAAGCGGTCCCGTTGGCTGTAAAGCCTTCCTTGCGCCCTTCCTGCCAAAGTCCGCTCTTTGTGAGTACCAAAGCGCACCGCAGGTACGCGGTTTCTACGGCAATTTCCTTGTCGTTGTTAAAGCCTTGACCTACATTATGACGCTCGGTTCCAAAGGAATACGCGAGGCGTCCGAGAACGCCGTTCTGAACGCCAACTACCTGATGCAGCGAATCAAGGGGACTTTCACCCCCGCCTTCGACCACGTCTGTATGCATGAGTTTGTGCTTTGCTTGGACGAGTTCAAAAAGGAGACCGGCGTTTCCGCTTTGGACGTTGCCAAGTCGCTTATCGACAATGGTATACACCCGCCCACGATGTACTTCCCGCTCATCGTACATGAGGCTCTCATGTTTGAGCCTACCGAAACCGAGTCCAAGGAGGTCTTGGACGAGGCGGCGGACGTCATGCGCGAGCTGTACAAGAAGGCATTCGAAGATCCCGAGTACATGCGCAACGCCCCGCACAACGCCGTGATAGGTCGTCCCGACGAGGTGCTTGCTGCGCGTAAGCCCGTTGTTCGCTATACCTTCTAAGAACTAAACCCACCTTCATGAGGAGAGAAATGGCTGAACAGTTAGATCTTATCATTATCGGCGGCGGTCCCGCGGGTTATGTCGGCGCAATCAAGGCGGCTCAGGAGGGCATGAAAACAGCTCTCATCGAGCGCGACCTATTAGGCGGTACCTGCTTGAATCGCGGCTGCATCCCCACCAAGGCTCTCATGCACTGCGCAAACTCTTATGGGAAGCTCTCCGAGCTTTCATCCATAGGCGTCAGCGTTGAAAATGCCGCCTTCAACTTTAACGCTATGCACGATTTTAAGAACAACACCGTAAAGACGCTAAGAGATGGCGTGGCCTCCCTGCTTGAGGCAAACGACGTTGCGGTGATTTCGGGCAACGGCGTTATAACGGGCGCACACAGCGTCGAAGTCGGCGGCGTGTGTTATACTGCCGAACACATTATGGCGGCAAGCGGCTCCAAGCCCTCCATACCGCCTATCAAGGGATCCGACAAAGTCGGCGTGTTTTCAAGTGACTCCCTGCTTGAAGGGCAGGGCAAGCTTGTAGACAGACTTGTAATAGTCGGCGGCGGCGTCATCGGCGTTGAGATCGCGGAGATATACTCCAAGCTCGGCTGCAGCGTAACCATAGTCGAAGCTCTCGACCGACTGCTTCCGATGATGGATCGTGAGATTTCGCAAAACCTCTCCATGATTTACCGTAAGCGCGGTATTACGGCCTTCACTTCGGCTTCTGTTATGGAGATTGTGGATGACGAGCCGCTTGCGGTGCGTTTCTCACAGCGCGGCAAGGAGCAGTCAATCCCCTGCGATGGCGTCCTTATCTGCACAGGCAGGCGTCCGAACACCGAAGGGTTATTCGCGGCAAACCTTGATATCGCCATGAACGGCAGATTTGTGGCCGTGAATGAACGTTATGAAAGCTCGATTCCCTCAATAGTCGCCGTCGGAGATCTGAACGGCAGGCTGCAGTTGGCTCACGCGGCTGAGGCTCAAGCCATATCCGCTGTTGAGTATATGCTTGGCAAGACGCCGTCCGTCAACGCGAACATAGTCCCATCCTGCGTATACACCGAACCTGAAATAGCCTGCGTCGGCGTCACCGCCGATGAAGCGAAAGCCAAGGGTGTTTCGGTTCGCACGGGTAAATATGTCATGAACGGCAATGCCAAAACACTCATTGAGCAGGCGGATCGCAGCTTTATCAAGCTCGTATTCGAGTCCGACAGCGGCAAGCTCTTGGGCGCTCAGCTAATGTGCCCCAGAGCCACCGACATGATCGCGGAGCTTACGCTCGCCCTTGTAAACGGTCTTGACGATGAGCAGCTTTTGCTCTCGCTCAGAGCTCACCCGACTTTCTCCGAAGCTGTTACTGAGGCGGTCGAAGCCTCGCACGGAAACTCTATACACACTATGCCTGCACGCCGTACGGCGCAAAAGAAATAATAGGAGGATACTATGTCATCAACTTACATTATGGAGCTTATCGAAAAGGAAAAGGAACGTCAGAACAACGGTTTGGAGCTTATTGCCTCCGAGAACTTTGTCTCAAAGGACGTTCTTGCAGCAGTCGGCAGCGTTCTCACCAATAAGTACGCTGAGGGCTACCCCGCCGCTCGTTACTATGGCGGCTGTGAAGTCGTTGACGAAGTCGAACGCGAAGCTATTCGCCTTGCCAAGGAGCTGTTCCACGCGGAAGCCGCAAATGTGCAGCCTCACAGCGGTTCCACCGCTAACATGGCCGCATACTTCGCGCTGCTTGAACCGGGCGACACTGTTCTTGCTATGGATCTCAACAATGGCGGACACCTTACACATGGTTCACCCGTGAGCTTCTCCGGCAGGATGTACAACTTCGTTCATTACGGCGTTGACGCAAACGGCTACATCGACTATGCCGACGTACAGGCCAAAGCGGACGAGTTCCATCCAAAGGCCATCGTTGCGGGCGCATCCGCCTATTCGCGCATTATCGACTTCCCGCGCTTCCGCGAGATAGCCGACAGCGTCGGCGCATACCTCATAGTTGATATGGCTCACATAGCGGGTCTGGTTGCGGCGGGTGAGCATCCCTCCCCCGTCCCCTATGCCGACGTTGTAACAACCACCACCCACAAGACCCTTCGCGGGCCAAGAGGCGGTATGATACTCATGAAGGAGCAGTACAGAAAGGCTATCAACAGCGCGGTGTTCCCGCGTATTCAGGGCGGACCGTTGATGCACGTTATCGCGGGCAAGGCCGTTTGCTTAGACGAGGCTTCCCGCCCCGAGTTTGTGGCTTACGCCAAGCAGATTCGCGCTAATGCCAAGGCTATGGTCGAGGGCTTCAAGGAGTGCGGCGGCATCATAGTAAGCGGCGGCACGGATAACCATGTTTTCCTGCTCGATGTTATGAACTCCTTTGGCGTGACCGGTCTTGACGCGCAGCAGCGTCTTGTCGAGCATGCCATTACCACCAATAAAAACATGATCCCCAACGATCTTCAGAAGCCCAAGTACGCAAGCGGCATACGTATCGGCACCGCCGCCGTCACGACACGCGGACTTTTGGAGGACGATTGCAGGGAAATTGCACACATCATCTGCGATGTGCTGAGAGGTGACAACAGCGAGGCTGTTCAGGGCAAAATCAAGGACATCGTTGCAAAGCAGAACAGACTATAATTGACGGGAGGACGAAATGGCGAGGGTAAGCAAACATAACTATTATTTGGATATAGCGGCGGCCGTCGCCAAACGTTCCACCTGCCTTCGACGTCAGTACGGAGCGGTGATAGTCAAGAACGATGAGATAGTTGCGACGGGATATAATGGTGCGCCCAGAGGCGACACAAACTGCTGTGACGTCGGTACCTGCTGGCGCGAGGTCAATAACATTCCGCATGGCGAGCAGTATGAAAAATGCGTCGCGGTTCACGCGGAATGCAACGCGATAATCAGCGCAAGCCGCAACGAGATGCTCGATTCCACGCTCTATCTGTACGGCTTTGAGAACGATGAGCCGATACCCGACCCAAGACCCTGTCTTATATGTTCGCGGCTAATCAAAAACGCCGGCATTAAGCTTGTGGTGACTTCGGCGGGAGGAATACTCGTATGAACGTCAAACATGTAGGAGACGGAAAGGTTGTTCTGATTGCGGGAGGCGGCAGAGTCTACACCGACATAGCCGCAAGATTCACGCGTTCAGAACGAAGTCTTGACGAAATAGTAGCGTCTTCATATGACAAGCGGCTTGTTCGGAACATACTTGACAAGGGACACCTTGCCGCGACCGAATTCGACTACTTCATCTTCGGAGTTGAAGGCTATTCTCGTGTCACCGAAGCGCAGCTCGTCAGAAAACGTATAGCAAGCTATCTTATCAAGAGCGGTCGAGCCGAAAAACACGGGAAGCGCAGCTTTGACGTGGTGCTCCCGGGCAGCGTACTTGAGCACAGCTCGCTTGTCACCTTGCCAAACGGCGAATGCATTGAGCTTTCCGCTCTTGACCTTCTTGCCATGACCGAGGAGTGGTACGATGAGGGCGTGAAAGCCGGTTATAAGGAGGAGGAGCTTCGCTATCTCAAGCCCGAAGCTACCGAGTTCAAGGCTATCATTGGCATGAATGCCCATGCTCTGCTCGACTGGTTTAAAATTCGCTGCTGCATGAATGCGCAAGCCGAGATTCGCGACATGGCGATGAAGATGCTCAAGCTTTGTAAAGAAGCGTCTCCCGATCTCTTTGAGGGTGCGGGGCCTTCCTGCGTGTCCTTGGGCTATTGTCCTGAAAACGACTTCCAGAACAAGGCCTGCAATGTGATACGCAAAAGCGACGCCCTAAGGGTACTTGCGGATTACGCCAAAAACTCCTGAGCTTAAGCCTTAGGGAGTACGGTAAATGAAAACACCCGTCACAAAAGGAAGTTTCCTCTTGTGATGGGTGTTGTTCTTACTCTTAAAGTCCAGATTACTTCTTTTTCTTGTAGACTATGACTATCGCGGTCCCTGCCGCGGCTGTCAAGGCCGCGACTATCGCGACCACCGTCCAGGTGTAATTATGATTCTTAACAACAGGCGAAGACACGCCTTCGGATACCTCAAGATTCAATACAACCTGTTTTTTACTCTCGGGTGCGTTGACATATACCCAGCCTTCAACCTGCCTAAAATAAGGCGTGTAGCACCATATGCCGCCGTCTGCGTCCACATACACCTTGTCAAACCCTACGCTGTTGTCAACGGGTACGGCTATATATTCGCTTGACCCCGGGTAAGTCCAGAACACAAGCTGCTCATGCCCTTCGGAACTGAATTCGTTGGTGAAGTCCTTGATTCTGTCCTTATAATCCTCCATGAATGAGATGTTGTCGTACTTTACGGTCAAGCCTTCCATAAGCAGCCATTCGCCCGCTTCAAGTACGCCCCATTCAACCTCATCCGTGGTGTAGGTAAAGTTCACTACAAATGGCTCTCGCGCTGCTATCGTTCCGGTCTCAGTCTTATCTTCGGGGCTGACGTATACGGAGATGTCCTTAGCTGAAGTGTATGTTCTGTAACAATAGACAAGCTCTCCGTCGTGAGCTGTTGAAAAACTGTCCTCAGGTATCACTATTGCGTCTGCGGCGACAGCGCTTGCAAATGACAGTGACAGCACGAGCGCCAATACGACGCCAAGAATCCTCTTAATCATAGTATGTTCTCCTTTGTCCTATTTATGTTCGTCTACAATTCGGCGCTAAATCAGGTTGATAAGCAAACCCAAACCATAGGAAACCGCGTTTACCACAATCGCGCACAGCAGCGGGCGTTTTATATCCATGCCAAAGCGCTTAAAAAGCTGCCACTCTACAAGCACGACGGCAAACTCCAACGGCAGCTGGAGCAGCAACGGCGGAGCCGATATCGCCCTTGACAGAAGTATGTAGCTCAAGACGACAGGCGGGTTGGTAACGACATTGACAAGCCACAGCAGCGACATATCATGAAAGCTTCGAAACCCCAGAGGAAGAGCTGTTAGTGACTCAAACGCTTCCGTCAGCAGCAGCGATACCGCAAGCGTCATCAGAAGCTCAGGCACGGCTTGCCACCCGCCTCACTCCAAAGTACAGCAGCACAAGCGAAATTGCCGTGAACACCGCGTACACCCATGGCTGAGTCAACGATGATCCAAGCCCGAGCTGCGCGGGCAAATACCCAATGAACAGCGCAAGGGTCAGCATTCCGAAAGCGAAGCCCTTCAGGTTGTAAAGTATCTTTGCCGCTGCCCACAGCGTCATGGGCATTGACATGTTGAAAAGGAATACGGCTGTCACCCCCGCGTAGGGGTTTGCGGAAAACAGGTACAGAACGACGGACAGCCCAAGACTTATCACGGCAGCTCGCTTTATGCCAATAAAGTCCGCTAAGAAGCCTCCCGCCGTTTTGCCGAGTACCACGGCACAGACCAGTATCAGTCCCCACGAGCCTTGCGACTTCCACGGAAAGCTCTGTATAAGCCCGACGAACGAGCGCAGCATTACTACGGCAAACAGCAGAAGCAATGCCCCTACTTCCCCGCTCTCCGGCGGTTCAATGCGCTTCACATCAGCGTTTCGGGAATGAATTGGCCCGCACAGCAGCGGCAGCAGCGCTGCGCTTATAAGAACGAGCCCCACAGGCACAAATATCGAAAGGTCCTGACCCTTGCCAAGTATAGTACCAAAGTATATACCAAACGCTCCCGGAGAGACAAACACCCCAAGTGCGCCGCACTTATGCTCGCTGCCGTTGAGTACGTCTATTCCGCCTCCAACATGGAACAGAGCGTTGCCAAGCCCCGCCAAGGTAACAAGCAGCAGCGGTACTCCCATGCACAGCGATGAGAGCGCTACAAGAGCGCAGCCCAAGCAGGCAAATAGGCTGTTGCGATTAAGTCTGTCAAGAATCGCCCCAAAGGGCATTTGCAGCGCGAATGCGCAGAAGTTGTAAAGTATGACCGCGGCGATGAAGCCGCCTGCGGCGGCTCCGCTTCTGAACATCAGAAACGCACAGGCGAAGTCCACACAGAAATGTGCGACCGAGTATGTCATTGTTCCGAGTTTATAATGTTTCATGATTCACCCTCGCTAATAATACCACAAACACGGCACAAGGGTTGCATAATTTGCAAATTATTTCACGTCCACAAACCACTTCGGGTCCTCATAATAGAGAAAACGCTCCTGTCCGCATATCAGGCAGCGATAGCGTATACCCGTCCCTCCCGCCTTTAGTGATGCGGCTCTGCGCGCCTCTATCACCGTCTGCACCTCAAACCTCCTGCCGTCATCCCAATGCACACACACAGGGTGCAAAGCACCGTCTTCATCAATGTAGACATCCACGGCTACATATTTTTTCATGCTCTGTCCCCCCTTTTTTTATGCCCTGTAACCCACGGGGAAGATAATATGCTCCTCCTTTGGGTTCATCAGACCAATGCGTTTATCTGTGAGCATAAGGGCGCGAAGTACGGAATTGTAGCCGAATCTTCCCCTTATCCCGTCGATGGTGTATTCAGCTCTCTCGCGGCGTTCGCGCATTTGTGCATCGTTGAACAGCGTCAATTGCTCGGGAGCGTCCAAGGGTATGAGGTCACAGCCCGCGATGGTGAGGGAACGTATGGGGCGATACCAATCGTAGTTCGCCATAAACAGCTCCATAGCCCCCTTCAGCAACTCGTCCGTAAGAAAGCTCGGGCTGTCCAGCTTCTTCTGACGTACAAACCAGTACAGCTCACAATCCCTTACGCAAATCTGAACGGTCCGCGCCCTAAAGCCGCTGTTTCTAAGCCTTGCAGAAACGCTCTCGCAAAGCATCATAAAAGTAAGCCTGACGTCATCATTGTCTACAAGGTCTCTTGGTGCGGTAACTCCGTTCCCGACGCTCTTTATAGGGTTGGAGTCCACCGTGTGCATGACTTCCGAGCTGTCAAGCCCGTTGGCAAAGCTGTGAAGCATCAAGCCACCCTTGCCGAGCCAGCTTTTTAACAGCTTAGGGTCTGTCTGGGCAATATCGCCTATAGTGACTATGCCTCTTTGAAAGAGCTTTGCGCCCGTGGAGCGCCCCACATACAGCAAATCGGAGGCGGGCAAATTCCAAACCAAATCGCGGTAATTATCAGGGGTTATCACCGTGAGAGCATCGGGCTTTTTCATGTCGCTGCCTAACTTCGCGAATATCTTGTTGTTCGCAAGCCCTATGGAAACTGTTATGCCAAGCTCGTCCTTTATGCGAAAGCGTATTTCCTCCGCTATGCGCTCGGCCTCCTCAAAATCGTCGGTACTCGCCGTGAGATCTATCCAGTTCTCATCCAAGCCGAAAGCCTCAACTCTGTCCGAATATTCGGAGTATATCTGTCTGCCCAGCTTAGAAAACTTCAGATATTCGCCAAAAGTAGGCTTGACCACCACCAGGTTGGGGCATTTCTGCCTTGCCTGCCATATGGCCTCGCCCGTCTTAATTTTGAACTTTTTGGCATATTCGTTTTTTGCGAGAATTATGCCGTGGCGCGACTCGGGATCCCCCGCCACCGCGACAGGCGATTCCCTAAGCTCCGGGTGCAGCAGACATTCCACCGACGCGTAAAACCCGTTGAAATCCGCGTGCAAGATTCTTCGCTCCATATCCGTACCTCCATATATACCGAACGTTTGTTCGCTTTTATTATATCACACAAAAATTCCTTGTCAATACCACAAAAAGCGGTTATACTTATAATATGAAACGAATTTGTACTATATTAGCTATATTAATGTTGTTTTGCGCGACCGGCTGCATTGGCGTCCACACTCCCGAATCCGAGTATCCCATGGACATTGACGTATTGGACATAGGGCAGGCGGATTGTATCATTCTGACTTTTGAGGGACTTTGCGTCATGATCGACGCAGGTGAGGAGGATGACGGCGAGGATATCTTGGAGCATCTTGCTCTAAAGAACATCAGTCGAATCGACCTTCTCATACTGACGCACTTCGATAAGGACCACATCGGCGGTGCGGATCATGTGCTGAACGGAGTCGAGGTTTCAAAGGTCATAATGCCCGACTATGAGCGGGACAGCAAGCAATACCGCCAGTTGGAGGAAGCTGTCAACAGCAGCTCCGCCGAGATAGTCAAGACTATTGAGGATATGTCCTTTACCGTAGGAACCGCTGATTTTGAAATATGGGCCTCCCCCATCGCCTATGACGCCGAGCTTGAGAACGATAACGAGATGTCGCTTGTCACACGAATTGTCTACGGGGAAATGGCAATGCTCTTTTTAGCGGACGCCGAGGGTGAGTGGCTTGACCTCATCGTCAACAAGAACTACAACATAACCTGTGACCTCATCAAGATGCCTTGTCACGGAGCTTGGGACGGTTTCAACTCAAGCCTGCTTTTGGGTTTTGGCTTCCCGCGGTATGCCATTATCACCGACTCAAGCAAAAACCCCGCGGACGTGGAGACCATAAGCGGTCTTGACGTCGTTGGGGCGAAGATCTCAAGAACCAGCGGCGGCGAAATTCATCTGACCTGTGACGGCAGCGATTTCACCGTTGATTAACAGGCTTTATTAACGATAACTGCGGCATCGGCATGAAGCCGTTTACTCGTACAGCTTTGCGGCCTCCTTCAGCAGCTCGGGGATTTTTATGTGTTGCGGGCAAACCTGCTCACAAGCTCCGCAGCCTATGCAGTCGGAGGCTTTTGCTTTACCGATAGAGAATCCGTATGAGCGTTTGGCAAGCTCCAAATTCTGGAATTTACGATGCTCGTTCATCACTTCAAATACGCCGGGGATAGGAACCTCCTTTGGGCAGCCTTTGACACAATACTTGCAGCCCGTGCAGGGGATAAGCTCTACGCTGTCCAGCACGGTCTTAGCCGCTTTGAGTGTTTCGCGCTCCGCGTCCGACAGCGGTTTGAAGTTCTGCATCGTCTTGGTGTTGTCATCCACCTGCGCAAGGTCTGACATTCCCGACAGCACGGTTATAAGCCCGTCCAGCGAAGCCGCGAAACGTACAGCCCATGATGCATCCGAAGCCTGTGGGTTGAACGAGTGCAGCACATTATGCGCCTTGGGAGGAAGCTTTGCAAGTGCGCCGCCCCTGACAGGCTCCATAATAATCACAGACTTGCCGTGCTTTCGTGCGACTTCATAGCATTTGCGCGACTGAACATCCTCGGATTCCCAATCCTCATAGTTTATCTGCAATTGTACGAATTCCATCTCTGGATGATCCGTCAAAACCTTGTCGAGCATTTCAGGCGTTGAGTGAAATGAGAACCCGCAATGCTTTATCTTGCCTTCCGCTTTCTTTGCAAGTATGAAATCCCACGCGTTGAACTTGTCTGCAAGCGGCAGGCTCTGTTCGGTTATCGAATGAACAAGGTAAAAGTCGATGTATTCCACACACAGCTCCGAAAGCTGACGGGTAAATCTCGGCTCCAATTCCTCCGCGCTCTTGATAGGCCAAAGACTCATCTTTGTCGCGACATAAAAGCTGTCCCTGGGGTACCTTTGGCATAAAGCCTTTCCCAAGGTCGGCTCAGACATTCCGTCAAGATAAACATAGGCGGTGTCAAAATACTTAAAGCCACGCTCCATAAACAGATCTACCATGGCTTTTGTCTGCTCAAAATCAACTTCCTTGCCAATCATTGGCAATCTCATAAAGCCAAACCCAAGCTTCGGCATATCGCTACCAAGATACTCCATACTAACCTCCACAAGTTTTATCCATATTACTTTGACACAAATTAGCAATTTCGTCAAGCTATATTTTATACCCAATACGCAGGCTCAACAAATGCGTGTTGCTTGAGCAGGGCTTGAATATTGCATATGGACGCCTTCTGTGGTATAATGACTTATCAAGACAATCGGAGGAATGATGGACCTTTCCATTCTAAACGACAGACAGCGCGAGGCGGTCGAATACGCCGAAGGGCCTCTTCTTGTACTTGCGGGCGCAGGCAGCGGCAAAACAAGGGTATTGACGCACCGCATCGCTTACCTTATAGAACATGAGGGCATAGCTCCCTACAACATTTTAGCTCTGACCTTCACCAATAAGGCTGCCCGCGAGATGCGTGAGCGCGTCAATTCGCTTGTAAGCTACGGTGCAAGCAGCATCTGGGTGTTCACCTTCCACGGCTTCTGCGCAAGGCTGCTTTCTTCGGAGATAGACAAGCTCGGTTATAAGCGTTCCTATACTATTTATGATGAGCAGGAGCAGCTTTCGCTCATAGGTAAAATCATTAAAGATCTCAACATCAATGACAAGGATTACAGTAAACGTATGCTCTCCGATATCTTCTCTAAGGCTAAGAATCAGTCTCTTAACCCCGTGGAATATTTGGAGCTGACCTTCCAGCCGCGTGAGGTACGTGAAGCGTTCAGGGAGTATGAGAAACGTTTGAAAGATAGCAACGCGCTCGATTTTGATGACCTTCTCCTGTTTACTGTGCGAATCTTTGAGAATTTCCCCGATGTACTGGATTACTATCGAGATCGGCTGCGCTATATCCTTGTAGACGAATATCAGGATACCAATATGCCGCAATATCGCATAGTTGAGCTGCTTGCCAAGCAACACCGCAACATATGCGTAGTGGGCGATGACGACCAAAGTATATACGGTTGGCGAGGCGCGGATATACGCAACATCCTTGAATTCGAAAAGGACTTCCCCGGCGCCAAGGTAGTGCGCTTGGAACAGAATTACCGCTCCACCGCAATAATCCTAAAGGCCGCTAATAACGTTATCTCTAAGAATTCCGGCAGAAAGCCCAAAACCTTGTGGACGCAGGTAACAAGCGGTCCGCCCATAGAGGTTTATCAGGCCTCAGATGAACGCGACGAGGCTTCCTATATCTGCTCGTCCATTGCCTCAGCCATACGCAAAGGCGCAAGGTGCAGCGATTTTGCCATACTTTACAGAACCCATTCACAAAGCCGCGTGCTTGAGATGTACCTCAAGAGCTTTGGCTTGGACTATATCGTGTACGGCGGCATCTCTTTCTTTGCGCGTGCCGAAGTCAAGGACGTTATTGCTTACCTAAAGCTTCTCTACAATCCCGCTGACAATGAGTCTTTCTATCGCATTATCAACACACCCAAGCGCGGGATAGGCAGCAAGTCCCTAGAGGAACTCAGCGAAAACGCTTCAAAGCGCGGATTACCCTTGCTGGCGGCAGCTATGGATCCCGAAGGGCTGTCCCCCGCTCTCATTAAAAAGCTTGAGAAGCTCACCAAGGTCTACGTTGAGATATACACAAGCTATGGAAGTCTTCCGCTTGTCAAGCTTGCGGAAAGACTTTTGGAGCTTATTGAGTATGACGCCTACCTTGCCGAGGACAAGAAGGACACATATGAAGCGCGCAAGGAATCCGTAGTTGAGCTGTTGAGCTACATGTTGGACTATGAAAAGGACTTCGCACCAATCGAAGGCGATGATGATGATGTTTTGGCCTCGTTCCTTAAGAACGTCGCGTTGTTCTCATCCACCGACTCCACTTCAGCTGAAAGCGGTACGGTCACGCTTATGACTCTCCATGCGGCAAAGGGTTTGGAGTTCGATACGGTTTTTCTCTGCGGGCTTGAGGCGGGCCTTTTCCCGACCTCCAAGAGTCTGCTCAATCCTGAGCTTATAGAGGAGGAACGCAGGCTTTGCTACGTCGGGGTGACAAGAGCGAAGCGCAGGCTTATCTTGAGCTATGCTTTGCGGCGTATGCGCTATGGTTCTACGGAATCAAGCGTCCCCTCGCAGTTCTTGGAAGAGATGGGCGTTATGAAGGCCGCAAAGCCAAAGGAAGCCATGGGCGGAGCTTCACGCCCCTATTATGATGGGGCGTCACGAGCGGCGGCGCCCGGTCCGACAGCGCCATTTAAGCCAACGCGTACAAAGGACGCATCTAACTTCAAGACCGGTGACAGAATAAGACACAGAATATTTGGGCTTGGGACAGTCGCATCTGTTGAGGGCAGCGGCAGCACTAAGCTGTTGGTTATTTGCTTTGACAACGGACAAAGCCGAAAATTCGCGGCGGATTTCGCGCCGATTACAGGAGTGTAGGTTATGGACAGAATGCATGAATTGGTCGATAAGCTGAACACATACTCCGCCGCCTATTACAGCAAGGACAGGCCGCTTGTTTCCGACGCCGAATACGATACGCTCTATGACGAGCTTGAAAGCTTGGAGCGCGAGAGCGGCACGGTATTACCCGACAGCCCGACAAGGCGGGTCGGCGATAAACCCTTGACCGAGTTTTTGCCGCACACTCATCTTGCGCCGCTGTGGAGCCTTGATAAGGTTCGCACGGAGCGAGGGCTTGCCGATTGGATGGCGAAGGTCATAAAGGCGGCTGATGAAAAGGATGTTGATTTCGGGCTTGAATATAAGTTTGACGGACTGACTGTCAATCTCACCTATAAGAACGGTATCTTGGTGGATGGGGCGACAAGGGGCAACGGTACAACGGGCGAAGGTATACTGCCCCAGCTTATGACGATACGCGAGATTCCGCTCTCGATTCCGTACACAGGCGTCATCGAGGTTCAGGGCGAATGTATCATGCGTCTTTCCGTACTTGCGGAGTACAACAGGGTCGCCGCAGAGCCTCTGAAAAATGCCAGAAACGCAGCAGCGGGCGCACTTAGAAACCTTGATCCCAAGGTCACGGCCAAGCGTAAGCTCAGCGTATTCTGCTACAATGTTGGATATATTGAGGGCAGAAGCTTCAGCAATCAGCGTGAAATGCTCGACTTTCTCGAAGAGAACGGCTTCCCCACCTCGCCATATGTAAAGTGGTGTAAGAGCTCGGAGGAATTGCTCGGTGAGATTGATCATGTCGCCGAAATTCGCGATACTCTTGATTTCCTTATAGACGGAATGGTTGTGAAGGTGTGCGACTTTGCTTTACGCGAACAGCTTGGCTACACCGAAAAGTTTCCGCGTTGGGCAATGGCCTATAAGTTCGCCGCCGAAGAGACTACCACCATTGTGCGTGAAGTCACTTGGGAGGTTGGCAGGACGGGCAAACTTACACCTCTTGCGCACCTTGACCCCGTTGACCTTGCCGGAGTTACGGTTCGAAAGGCCACCCTTAACAACTTTGACGATATCTGCCGCAAGCGCGTCGGCATAGGCTCCAAGGTGTTTATTCGAAGGAGCAACGACGTCATACCCGAAATACTGGGAGCTGTTCCCGATGACAATCCCTCGGCAAGGATAGAGCTTCCGACGCATTGCCCAAGCTGCGGTGCGCACTTAGAGCAACGCGGAGCGCACATCTTTTGTACTAACTCTCTCTCATGCAAGCCTCAGATAAGAGCGAGACTTGCGCACTTTGCAAGTCGTGACGCAATGGACATTGAAACCTTGGCCGACAAGACCGCCGATGTGCTGATAGATGTGCTTCACATATCAACCATAGCGGATCTGTACTGCCTTGATTTTGAGAGCTTGTCCAAGGAGAAAGGCTTCGGATCAAAGAAGATTCAAAACCTTGCGGATTCTTTGGAGCAGAGCAAGCATCGCCCATTGCCTAACTTCCTTTTCGCTCTTGGCATACCCAACGTAGGTATCAAGACCGCGAAAAGCCTTTCTGCCAAGTTTAAGAGCTTTGACGCTGTGCGAAAGGCGTCGCTTGACGAGCTAATTGCGATTGACGATGTGGGCGAAATTGTAGCCTTGAGCATAATCGATTACTTTTCTGATGAGCGTATCAATGCGAGCATTGATACGCTGCTTTCACTTGGGGTTGCCCCGCAGGAGACTGTGACTTTGAGCAGGAGTGACGCGCTTTTGGACATGACTGTCGTCGTAACAGGCGCACTTGAAGGGTTGTCTCGCAGGCAGGCGGAACAGCTTATTGAAACTCATGGCGGCGTAGCCTCCTCATCCGTCAGTAAAAAGACCTCGCTCGTCCTTGCCGGCAGCGAGGCGGGAAGCAAGCTTGACAAAGCGTTAGCGCTGGGCGTTAACGTGATAAACCTTGATGAGTTTATGAAGATGATTGGAGAGGAATAGGACATGCGCATAGGTAAACTTGATAATGATGAATTAGATCGTCTGATCCTGTCCAAATTCAAGAGCGTAAGGCATGAATCCCTGTCACGTCCAATGATAGGCGAGGATTGCGCGACCCTCGATCTTGGCGGCGATTATGCCGTACTCAGCACAGACCCCATCACCTCCGCTTCTTGGGAGCATATAGGCAGGCTCAGCGTACATGTGAACTGCAATGACGCCGCCGCAGCCGGTGCAGATCCCGTGGGCATATTAGTGACGCTGCTCATTCCGCCCGATTTTTCCGAAGAGCAAGTCGGGCTTATTGCGGATGAGCTTGCCAAAGCCGCGTTTGACGCTAACGTCGATGTGCTTGGTGGGCATACCGAGGTCAGCGACTGCGTGAACCGCGTTGTTACCTGCACCACCGTAATAGGCAGAGCCTCAAGGTCGGCAAAGCTTCAAGGTCTGTGTGCGGGCTGTGATGTCGTTATGACAAAATGCGCCGCCCTTGAGGGCAGCGCAATACTTGCATCCGATCATGCTTCCTTGTTCAAAGGCGCTTTGAGCGAAAGCGAGCTTGAAACTCTCGTCTCCCTCTCCGACAAGCTCTCAATAGTTCCCGAAAGCCGAATCGCCATACAAAACGGCGCACTTGCCATGCATGACGTCACCGAAGGCGGCGTCATAGGCGCGGCTTGGGAGCTATGTTACAGAGGGGGCCTTGGAATGAGACTTGACATAGCCGCCATACCCATACTTTGCGAAACCACAAAGCTGTGCGCACACATCGGCATAGACCCTTATCGCCTTATCGGAAGCGGAAGTCTGCTTATCGCCTGTGAAAATGGCGGGGCCATGGTCAAGGCTTTAGATAAGCATGGTATCGGCTCGGCTGTAATCGGTCGAATTGTCGAAAGCGGCTTTACCGATGAACACGGGAACACGCTTGCGCCGCCCGCCGCCGACGAGCTTTATAAAGCTCTGTAAGCTCAGCCTTCAAATCTCATGCTCGCTGTATACGCGAGCTTTTTCTTTACCTTCAAGCACCCTTATCATGCCATCCGCCAAAGCCTGCATCTCATGCTCTCCCGGGATTAGGACGACCTTGCCCAAGTGCGCGACACGTTCCCTTACCATGGTCGTAAAGAGCCTCGACTTTGCCATGCCACCTGTCAGAATAATGGCGTCGACCTTTCCGCACACAGTGACGCTCAGCATCGCTATACTCTTAGCGACATTCAAAGCCATGGCTTCATATACGAGCTTGGCGTTCTCGTCACCGTTTTCTATGAGCTTTTCCACCTCTCTTGGGTCGGTTACGCCGAGCAGCGATGTAAGTCCCCCTTCGCGTTGGAGCTTGCGCATGAGTGGCTTACGCTCTATGCCGGTCTCATAGATATACTTTGCGAGGTGGTAAGTCGGCAGTGCGCCTGCGCGTTCGGGCGAAAAAGCTCCCTCCTCATCGGTAACACAGTCGATTATGCGCCCGTTGTGGTGCAGCGTGAAGGTTATGCCTCCGCCGAGATGCGCAACTATCGCCGTCACTCGATCGTACCTTAAGCCCTCCTGCTCGCACCAGGCATTGACTGCCGCGCGCATATTGAGGTTATGCACCTGAACCTGTCGTGTTATGGGCATGAAGCCCGTGAGTCTCGCAACGTCCGTAAGCTCATCCATAGTCACGGCGTCATATATGTATGCCTTGACGCCAAAACGTCTTGCAAGGTTTAAGGCTATCGCCGCGGCAAGGTTGGAAGCGTGCTGTATAATGGGCTTAGTACGCAAAACCTCTATCATCTCATCATTCACAACATAAGCGCCGCCCTTGACCGGCGGAAGTATTCCGCCTCTTGCCATGATCGCCGAAATGTCATCGCAGCTCTCGCCGTGCTTTTTTAGGCAATCTTCTACAAGTGTTTGGCGCATATCAAGCTGATCAAAGATGTTCGCATAGCCAAGCAGCGTCTTTGCGTCATGCTCGATGTTCTCCTGCCACAGCCGCGTTCTGCCATCAAACATGGCAATTTTGGTCGAGGTTGAACCGGGGTTGATAACCAGAACCTTTTGCATTGTTTATACTCCTTTATCCAAGATCTGACAACGCTTCCTTTAGTGCAACAGTCATGTCCGTCTTTTCCCAAGGGAACAAAGGATTGCCAAAATGACCATTTCTTGCCGTCTGCAGATATATCGGGCGTCTCAAGTCGAGGGTGCGAATTATCGCTTCGGGTCTGAAGTCAAACACCAACTCTATGGCCTGCGCGATAGTCTCGTCGTCCGCGACGCCCGTTCCCATGGTGTCAACGCTGATCGATACCGGCTTTGCCACGCCTATTGCATATGCCACCTGAATCTCGCAGCGCTTTGCAAGCCCCGCCGCAACAACGTTCTTTGCTGCATACCTTGCCATGTAGCTTGCGCTCCTGTCAACCTTGGTGGGGTCCTTGCCCGAAAAGGCACCGCCGCCGTGCCTCGCGTATCCGCCATAGGTATCAACAATAATCTTTCGTCCCGTAAGCCCTGTGTCACCATGCGGGCCGCCCACCACAAATCTGCCTGTAGGGTTGATAAGTATGCGAGTGTCACTATCTATCATAGCCTTAGGCATGGTGGGAAGAACTACTAAGCGTATTATGTCGTCCTCAAGCTGCTCATGGCTGACGTGCTCGTCGTGCTGAGTGGATATCACTATCGTGTCTATCCTCACTGGTCTTCCGTCATCATACTCCACCGTGACCTGTGACTTACCGTCAGGTCTCAAATACTTCAACGTGCCTTCCATGCGCACCTTCGTTAATTTTCTTGTGAGGGTGTGAGCAAGGTCAATGGGAAGCGGCATAAGCGACGGCGTTTCATCGCAGGCAAAGCCGAACATCATGCCTTGGTCGCCCGCGCCCGTGTCAAGCCCGTCGCTCTGCTCGCCAAGCTTACTTTCAAGGCAGTTGTCAACACCCATGGCAATGTCCGGCGACTGACTGTCAAGTGCGGTCACTACACCGCAGGTACTGCCGTCAAAGCCGTATTTCGCCCTGTCATAGCCTATGTCGCATATGGTCTTTCGTACGGTTGAAGCTATGTCAACATAGCATTCCGTTGTAATCTCGCCCATCACGACAACCAAGCCTGTCGTGGCGCAGCACTCACATGCCACCCTTGCCGTGGGGTCTTGACTTAGGATTTCGTCGAGTATCGCGTCCGAAAGCTGGTCGCAGATTTTGTCCGGATGACCTATGGTCACCGACTCGCTTGTAAACAGTGTTTTCATTATCTTCTTCCTTTCCTGTACAACGCGCCTATCAACGAAAAAACTCATCCTAAGATGAGTTCGAGACTTTCCGCTCATCTTTCAGCATATAGCTGCGGGATTTGGCACCTTGCATACAGCAGGTTGTCGGATTTCAACGGGCCCGTTCCCTCAATCACTCTTGATAAGGCGTTATTCAATTCCTGTTGATTATAGCACAGGACACGGCAAAAGCAATACCCCTTGGCTATATATTTTACTAAAATCAAGGCTCCTATTGACAAACTGTCGCTACCAACGATTCATCACCTTTTCCGCGAAGCCCATAAGCTCGGTAATAATGAACTCGCTTCCGTCATCCAAAATGAGCTTCCCGCTGAACCTTCCGAACACCTGATGCTGATTCGAGCGTATCACCAGCACATTTGTGTCGGAGGCCCTGTCGATTATCGGAGTGAACACAAGGTCGAGCCTTCCGTCGGTCGAGGTGAAGTGCCAAGGCGACATGAAATCATCCTTCCCGTCCTTGTGCGGAATCCCAAAGTCTACGCCTTCAAGCTTGTGCGCCTTGCCGTCAACAAAAACCATGTTCTCGGAAGCCGCCTTTGTGTCGCCAAAGCCGTATCCCAAGTTGAACCCCACTACATGACCGCTCTGCTCACCCTGCGCTGCGCTCCAATACCAAGTGTTTTCATAGGTCCATACTCCCCTGCCCCAGTCTAAAAGACCAAAGCTGTTTTGGTGGTCAAATGAGAAAAGCTTACCTTTGTAGGAGACGCTGCCTTGTGCGCGCATAGCGACTATCTTCTGATTATAGTAGAAGTGTCCCGCCTTATCAAACGGCGTAGCTATCACCATGCTGTCCTGCGGCTCATCGGTAAGCAGTATATCCACATCCAAAGGCTCATCGCCGTCAAACCTGTCAAGGTGCAGGGTCAAGATCCTGCCCTGCTCGGTATGTTTAAATGCCGCCTTGCAGCCTTTCAGCTCCTTTTGAACATCACCGGTCGAGGACGTGTTGGGAAAGCCTACCTCGCCCAACGGGAACCAGAACATAGGGGTTTCGGTATGTTCAAATGGTACGCCAAAATCAAGGAAGCTTGCCGAGATGAGCCCCATATATCCATTGTCATCTATGGTCAGCGCTATGGCGTAGTCCTTATTGAAAATAAGGTAATAGTCCCACTCCTTGATCCTGACCTTGCCCGCCTTGACGTCGTTCCTGTCGTATGCTTTTACCAAAGAGAAAGCATATCCCGCCTCGCAAAGATTTCCTTTTTCGTTGAGCAGCTTGCCCTCTGAAAGCCTGTGCTGTGACATGTGACACCTCCACTAAACTAAAAAATGCGGGGGCTTAGCCCCCGCAACAAGTTTACAGACTCTGAGCGACTGCAACCGCAACGGCGACTGTCGCACCGACCATGGGGTTGTTGCCCATGCCGATAAGTCCCATCATCTCGACATGCGCCGGCACAGAGGACGATCCCGCGAACTGCGCGTCGCTGTGCATCCTGCCCATGGTGTCGGTCAGACCGTAAGAGGACGGACCTGCGGCCATATTGTCGGGGTGAAGCGTTCTGCCTGTGCCGCCGCCGCTTGCGACGGAGAAATATTTCTTGCCATTCTCGACACACCACTTCTTGTAGGTGCCGGCAACGGGATGTTGGAAGCGGGTGGGGTTGGTGGAGTTGCCCGTGATAGACACATCAACGTTCTCATAGCGCATGATTGCAACGCCCTCATTGACGTCATCCGCGCCGTAGCAGCGAACCTTTGCGCGCTCGCCATCGCTGAAAGCCCTGCTTGACACTATGTTGAGCTTTCCGGTAGCGTACTCATAATCGGTCTCAACATAGGTGAAGCCGTTAATTCTGGAGATGATGTACGCGGCGTCCTTACCAAGACCGTTCAGTATGACCTGCAGCGGCTCCTTACGGACGCGGTTGGCGTTCCTTGCTATTCCGATTGCGCCTTCTGCGGCGGCAAAGCTCTCATGTCCCGCTAAGAAAGCGAAGCAATGGGTCTCCTCCCTCAAGAGCATGGCGGCAAGATTGCCGTGTCCCCTGCCTACCTGACGCTGATCGGCGACAGAACCCGGGATGCAGAACGTCTGAAGCCCCAAGCCTATGGCTTCGGCGGCTTCCGAGGCGGTCTTTATGCCCATCTTGAAAGCGATTGCCGCGCCCAAGGTATAAGCCCAGCAAGCATTCTCAAAAGCGATGGGCTGAATTCCTTTGATGATGCCAAAGCAGTCTACGCCGTGACTCTCGCAGATTTCCTTGGCCTGCTCCAAGCTCTCAATACCGTACTTGGGAAGCTCGGCGTTAATCTTATCAATTCTTCTTTCATATCCTTCAAAAGTAACCATGCTGCACCTCCGTTATTCCTTGCGCGGGTCGACGTATCTTGCGGCCTGAGCGAATCTGCCGTAAGTACCGATGTTCTTCTCGTAAGCTTCCTTGGGATCGACGCCCTTCTTGATGGCGTCCATCATCTTGCCGAGGGAAACGAACTGATAGCCAATGATCTCGGAATTCTCGTCAAGAGCAATCTTGAGAACATAGCCCTCAGTCATCTCGAGGTAGCGGGGTCCCTTGGGGACTGAACCGTACATTGTACCTATCTGTGATCTCAAACCCTTGCCGAGATCCTCCATACCCGCGCCTACGGGCAAGCCGTCATCGGAGAATGCGGTCTGCGATCTGCCGTAGACAATCTGCAAAAACAGCTCGCGCATTGCCGTGTTGATGGCGTCGCAGACGAGGTCGGAGTTCAGCGCCTCAAGAATCGTTTTGCCGGGCAGTATCTCCGCCGCCATTGCCGCAGAGTGTGTCATTCCGCTGCATCCTAAGGTCTCGATGAGAGCCTCCTGGATAACGCCTTCCTTTATATTGAGCGTCAGTTTGCACGCGCCCTGCTGAGGAGCGCACCAACCCACACCGTGGGTCAGTCCGTTGATGTCAGTAATCTGCTTGGCCTTTACCCACTTACCCTCTTCGGGTATGGGTGCAGGATCGTGCCTTGCGCCTTTGGTCACGCAGCACATGTGTTCCAATTCACTCGTGTATTTCATGAAAAGACCTCCTTGTTGGTTTTAAGTTACAATTCGCTCTATTATACCATGAAAAAATAGTTTCGCAAGGCGAAAAACTATGTTATACTAATTTTATAAATCTGGGGGAGGTTTATCTATTTGAGTACTTGGAGTATAGCCTTTATTTCCTTATTTGCAGCCAACAGCGCGGTGCATTTGTATTCATGCTATCCGACGCCCAAACGGGTCTTGCGCCCCGTCACGAAGTCCTTTCTCATGCCTACGCTTATAGTCTGCTACTGCCTTCTGGCGAATAACTTCATTCTCTGGGTACCGCTTGCACTTTTCTTCTCCTTCCTTGGAGATGTTTTCTTGATTTTCAAGACCAAAAAGAGAGCGTTCTTTCTTGCGGGCATTGGCTCCTTTGGGCTTGCGCATGTTGCGTACATCATTGCTAACCTAAGCCTTGTTCCCCGCTCCGCTCCGCTCGCTACAACTATCGCAGCCTTAGCTTATGCGGTGGTGTTTGGGCTTCTGTTTATGAAATCGGTGTATCGGTATCTACCAAAGAACATGAAAGTCGCAGCGTCCTTCTACTCCCTGCTCATCATTTCAGACTCCTTCTTCGCGCTGAGGTCGCTCATCACGGTCTTTTCAGTGCCTACGCTGATAGTGTTTATAGGTTCGCTCCTGTTCATCTTCTCCGACTATACCCTATCCATGCAGTATTTCAAAAAAGTTACCAAAATTGGTAACTTTTCAGTGATGTTCACCTATATACTGGCCCAGGCCTGTCTTGCGTTCGGCTTCGCCCTATTCAAGTTTTAGGCTTACTGCTTATCAAGAGCATTCTTGATTTGCCAAAGCTTATCCTCGTCTGCCAATGCCACGATGCGAGTTCCCTCCGCCTCGTGGCTTTCTTCCGTTATCGTGCAGAGCGATCGCACAATCTGCATCGCGTCATACCTGTCATAAGGGATTATAAGCTCTACTATCTGTTTGGTTTTGGAGAGTGTATCGTCTATGGCGCTTAGAAGCTCGTCAATACCCGTACCCTTGACCGCGCTTATCACTATGCTTTCTGTATACTTTCTGGGTATGGGATCGGCCTTGTCGCACTTGTTGTACACCTCTATCCTCGGCGTTTGCGCCGCTTCAAGCTGCGCTAACACCTCCTCGACTACCCGTATCTGGACGTCCGCATAAGGCGATGAGCTGTCGATAATATGCAATATCACATCTGCGTTTTTGACTTCCTCCAATGTGGACTTGAACGCCTCAACAAGGTCATGCGGAAGCTTGTTGATGAAACCTACCGTGTCAGAGAGCAGGCAGTTCCTTCCTGATGGCAAAGTGATCCTTCTTACCACCGGGTCAAGCGTTGCAAAAAGTTTGTCTTCCGCCGTTACACTGCTCCCGGAGAGCAGATTCAGCAGGGTGCTTTTACCCGCGTTTGTATAGCCGACAAGGGCGATAAGCGGCAGAGCGTCGCGTTTTCTTGCCGCCTTCCTGAGACCGCGCTGCTTCTCGACCTCCGCTAAGTCCTGTTCAAGCTCGAATATCCTGCGCTTTATACGGCGGCGATCTATTTCAAGCTTAGTCTCACCTGGGCCTCGCATTCCCACTCCCGACGCGCCCTGCCTTGACATCACCTGTCCCATGCCAAGCAGTCGCGGCAAGCGATACTTCAGCTGCGCAAGCTCCACTTGGAGCTTGCCCTCCCTGCTTGTCGCTCTCTGCGCAAAAATGTCCAATATCAAGGTGGTTCGGTCTATTACCGGAGCCTTTAGCTTTTCCTCAAGGTTTCGCGTCTGTATCGCCGTCAGCTCATCGTCGAATATGAATATGTCAGCTTCAACCGCGCTTCCGATAAGCGAAAGCTCCTCGGCTTTGCCTGAGCCGATATAGAACGCATTGTCTACGCCGCGCTTGCGCTGAACCTCACGATGTACGACTACCGCGCCTGCGGTCTCTGTTAGCTCCGCAAGCTCTTCCAAGGTGTCGTAGCCCTCATTATTCTCGATTCCAACGAGTACTGCGCGTTCAGGCTCTGCTTGAGATACCGCAAAAGCTGAGGTTTTGAGACGTTCGTCCGCCGCCGCCATCTCCTCAAGCAGTTTCTTGTTCGGCAACTCAAACCATCTGAGCGGTCCATAAACCACAGTAACGCGTTCGCCGTCCTCCATGTCGCCGACAAAAGCCGCGTAAACCGTAGTAGGCTTGCCGTCCCTAACGCCAAGCGCCGCCATTGCGTCAAGCCTTGAGGCGTTTAGCGTGCCGATATCCACATCCGACAGCGCGCCGCTTCCGTTCGGGTGCGTGTGTATACAGCGAACACCACTCAGTCTGTCAATGTTTCTTACGACCCTCATGGTGGGCATGGATACTGTGTTCGCATCTCCCACGGAAACGTCCTCAATGTTGCCGTTCCGCGATATATAGACCGATATCTCACGCCCTATCCTGCCTGTTGCCTGCGCGAGTGTAAGCATGAGTTCGCGTGATAAAAACTCTGTGTTCAATTGTGTATATGCATACAGTCCTACAAGCTCGTCAAGCTGCGTCTTTCGTATGCCCTCGGTATTCCCGTTAATCTTCTTTTCCTGTGCCATAATTTACCTCACTTCTGATAGCAGATACCACGTCACCCGCATTGAGTGCGCGATTCTTTAGTAGGTTTAGCGCTTCGTCCGCCGACGACCCCAGCAGGTAAGCGCCTGCCGCGGCTGCGTCCATAGCCGACAGTCCGCCCGCAAGCAACGCCGTAATAATTCCTGTCAGCACATCTCCGCTGCCGCCCTTTGCAAGCCCTGCGTTGCCGCTCGTGTTGATGTACATACGCTTTCCGTCGCTTATGCAGGAAGAAGCTCCCTTCAGCAGGACTACGCAGCCATACTCCTTGGCAAAGCTTGTGCAGACGTTTACGCAGTCATTCAAAACCGCGGCAATGTCCGTATCACACAATCTTGCCATTTCTCCCACATGAGGCGTCAATACAACCTTTTCATGCAGAAAAGCGTAAAGCTCTTTGTGCCTTGACAGATAGTTCAGTCCATCCGCGTCAACGACTGTCGGCAGCTTCGCCATGAGTATGCTCTTAAGCAGCTCGCCAATATCCCTGTTGCCTATGCCGCAGCCTATGCCCACGGCGTTCTTACCTGCGATCTCGGCTTTTGCGCTGTCAATATGAAGCGTCATTGCCTCGGGTATAGTGTGCAGCGCTTCCCTTACCTTTGGTACTGTCGCCACATAGAGCAGTCCGCAGCCCGCCCTAAGGCACGCCTTTGCCGACATCAACGCCGCTCCGACATATTTGTCCGAACCCACACACAGCAATGCTTTGCCGTTCTTGCCCTTGTGCGAAGCTCTGCTCTGTTCGGGAAGGAGCTTCATCACGTCTTCGCGCTCGATAAGCTCGATTTGAAGGCCGCTAAGCTTTGGCGGCTCGTTAGAATCTATTCTGTACACATATACGTTACCCGTATAGTCCTTTGCGTCTCCAAGGCAGAGGCCCGGCTTTGCAAACTGAAAGCTTACAGTTTCGTTCGCTCTTACCGCGCAGCCTAATACCTGTCCGCTAAGTCCCGAAAGCCCCGAAGGAAGATCCGCCGATATGACCCTGCAGCCGGAAGCGTTGATTTTTCTTACCGCGTCTGCATAGACTCCGTCAAGCTCACGCTTCAGTCCAACACCAAAAATTGAGTCGATTATAAGCTCATCGCTAAACTCCATTTCTCCTGTCGTACAAGGAATGTGCAGTCTTATTGCCTGCTCGAAAAAATGCTTGCTGTCATTTGACAAGCTCTCCTCAGGGCAGAGCAGGATAATTCGCACACGATACCCGAACTTATGCAGCATTACAGCCGCCGCAACACCATCACCGCCGTTGTTGCCCCTGCCGCAGACCGAAACAACCGGCTTGTTATCACCGTTGCTTCTGATCACGGCAAGACACAGCCCCAACGCGGCATTGTACATCAGGTTCAAGCTGCTTAACCCAAGCTGATGTATAAGATAGCTGTCAAAAGCCTGAGCTTGCTCAGGCGTCAAAATCCGTTTCATCGAAGCCTTCACCGCTTTCATCTTCCAATAATGCTATTGCATGGCTTATTGCATAGAAAGAAAATCCGCGTCCCTGCAGCCTTGCGCTCACACGCTTCTTGCGCTCCGACTTATCAAGCGCCAAAAATTGACGGGCATACTTCTTGGCTACTTGCCTCGCGTTTTCAAGCTCTGTCTCGTCGTCAACGCCTTGTAATGCTTGTTCTATTAGCTCCTTATCCAGCTTGTGCTGCAACAGCTGCCGCCAAAGGTGTGCTTTGCTTATCGGCTTTGACCTTAGCCTTGAGCTTACAAAGTTCTTAGCATACGCGGCGTCATCAACATAACCGAGTTCGCGTAAACGCTCGACCGTCGAATCGACTTCATATTCTCCGAAGCCCTTCTCATCCAGATAGTCAAGCATCTCGCGCTCAGTACGCGGTCTTGCGGCAAGATACCTCAAGGCCGTGTCCATGGGCGTTTTTGATGTTCTCTTATTATCTTCCATGCTTGGATTATATCATACCCGTTTCGATTTGTATATATCGATGCGGTAAACGAATAATGCCACATAAAGGTCACGACCCGTTTATCTGACCCGTGCAAAAGCGTCTTGCATACTATCCTTCGTGTTGTCCTTTTGCCTGTCAGCGCAGGTCTAACAGCTCGCCATTAATCACCATATCGGCTTTTTCCTCGGTATGACATTTGTCAAAATAGTTCTGCTCAAGGGGTATCCATCGTCTTTGAAACATGGCAAGCATCGCTTCCCCATTCCTTTGAAGTATCCTTGAATTCTGTACAGCGGGATCAACCTTGAAGAAAAGGGCTAAATCCCAATATTTCCCAAAGTACGGATGCATCGCATAACAGCCCTCGATTATAACAATCTCGCCGCAGGGCTGCTTTATCTCCGCCTTGTAGTCCATGCTGTGACAGTCGAAAGGTCTATACAAAATGGGCGAGTCGCCTTTAAGCTTGGTCACTACCTCGTCAAAGAAACGTTCGTAGTGGACGTTGCCACCCGCCTGCTCGAATCGCTTCGGGTTGCGCAGCTCGGCGGGGAGAAAAAAGTCATCCATATGAATCACTGAGGCGTTTAGCTCATTTGAAAGCAGCATGGCAGCCGTGCTTTTGCCCGAAGCCGCCATGCCGTCTATAACTATAACCTTGCTCTTTTCAGCTCTAATTCGTTCCGCTATCGTCTGAAGCATTATTGTTCGCCTGTCCGTGAGATTTATTCCATACCTCGGAATATGTTTTCAGTTTCTTGTTTATTACCGCATCAAAAATCCCGCCCAAGACTATACCAGAGAATAGTCCGATAAGTATTGCTATCGACATGGTTTCAAGCTGTCCCCACTTAAGCGATACAAGGGCGCTGATCACCGTCGCGGCAATGACAAAGCAGATTATGTAATATGAGATGGGCTTTATAGCCGCAAACAGCAAACAGTCATCCATCTTGCCGTAAGGACGCATATTCAGCTTGTCCATCATCTTCATTGACGACGGGTTATCGTTCTCCACCAATGCATAAACAATATAAGCGCCATGATTAAACGCCCAATTTATCATATACTTCATCGTTTCCGTGCCGTAGCCCTTGCCTGTGAATTCGGGATTGATTCCTACGCCAATCTCAACCGCGCCCTCCTTTGGTGCGCCCTTGAAGCATATGTCCCCTATCGCTGCACCTGTTTTGTTGTCCGTAATAAGATAGCAACAGTACCAACGCCTGTCCTTAGGGTGATTTTTGCATCCCTCGAGCATCTCAGTATAAGCGTTTTTCAAATGCTCATCCTTCTGCTCAGCTATCATCGCGGACAACTCATTATCGCTTAAGGGACGTATAAGCGTTCTCGATGTTTTTAGCTTTCTCATTTCTACCTCCATCTGCTTTCATTGAAATTTAGAAATGATTCTTAGTATCATTTTAGCACAGTTTTTACAATATAGCAAGAAATAACATAGATTTTCTTCGTCAAATTATATACTTAATCCTTCATTTCATTTCTGAGCTTCTCTAGTGCGCGCTTTTCTATCCGGGAAACATAGGAACGTGAGATACCGAGCAGTTCCGATACCTCCCTCTGCGGCATAGGGAAGCTCCCCCCTACCCCGAAACGCAGTTCAAGCACTGTTTGTTCACATTCCGACAAAGACTTACGCATTGCAGCAATCAGCAAATCCGAATTCATTCTCCTGTTTACTGTCTCGAAGATGTCCTCCGAATCCGAACCTATCAAATCCATAAGCGAAAGGGAATTGCCCTCCCTGTCGGTTCCGATAGGCTCATACATTGAGACCTCTCCCGCTTTTTTACGCTCTGTTCTAAGGCTCATAAGTATCTCGTTTTCAACGCACTTTGAGATATAGTTTGAAAGATTGCCGCGGCCTAAATTGAAGGTTGAAACCGCTTTAATCAACCCTATCGTTCCGATTGAAATCAGATCATCGATATCACGTCCGGGCTTCGCATACTTTTTGGCGATATGAGCAACAAGCCTCATATTGTGTAATACCAGCTTCTCCCTTGCTTCCTCGTCAGTACCGAGCTTCGCCGTCCACTCCGCTTCCTCCTCCTTACTCAAGGGTTGAGGGAACGAACCCGACTTCTTCAGGCTTCCGACAAGTAAAAGCGTTTCCAAAAGAAAAGACAAAAAAGAAAGCATACCCCACTCCTCTCGTGATTTTAGGGTATGCTTCAAAACTCGTCAATATTACGCGTCAATTCCAGAAAGGCGAATACCTCTCCACGTTCTCAAGATGCTCCTCATAGGTCTTGGAGAATATCAGCTCTCTTGACACCGAAGGATTTCCGTTACAGAAGTACAGATAGTTCTCCGCTGCATATTCCGTGTTCGGATAAAGGGCCGCTTCTATCGCCGCAACTCCGGGATTGCAGATAGGCCCTACGGGAAGTCCATTATTACGATAGGTATTATAGGGAGAAATCGTGCTTATCTCATCCTCGCTGAAGCTGTACCTGGTCACGCCCATTACATATGAAAGAGTAGCGCAGGATTCAAGCTTCATTCCGGCGGCAAGACGATTATGAAATACTGCGGAAACCTTGGCAAAATCGTCAGATACCTGTGCCTCGCGTTCGATTATTGACGCAAGGCAGATGATGCTGTCAAGTGTCATGCCCAGTTCCTCGGCTCTGTCAGCGTATTCCTGTGTGTATATCTCATCGAAGCGATCCAGCATCATGGAGAGTATCTCAACGCTTGTTGCATCGGTATATACTTCATAGGTATCGGGGAACAAGTAGCCCTCCAACGCATAACGCCTGTCCTGCTCAAAGCTCTGTGATGAAATGAACTCGTACTTCGAGAAGGTTTGAGGATTATCGCACAATACAAGGAAAGCCTCCGTATCAGTAATTATCCCCTGATCGTATAACAGCTTGGCTGTCTCCTCAACGGTATAGCCCTCAGGTATGGTGAATCTGACGGTCTGCCTTACGGAATTGCCCTCACACAGCACATCGACTATTTCCGATATGCTCATGTTCTTGGACAGGAAGTAGGTTCCCGCCTTTAGATTATTCGCCTTGCCGACGAAGTCAACATAAATCTTAAATGAGGCGGTAGCCTTTATCAGCCCTTCCTCGCCCTCGCCGCAGGCATTGACGAGAATCTTCGCAATCCCGCTCGCCGACATCCCGGATGGTATTGCCACCTGTATGGGCGTGGCGTCAGTGGAATCGACGGGATAAACAAAGATGGACAGAACGTAGTTGACCGCGCCGACTATGGCAAGTGAAACCATAGTCGCCGCTATAAGAAACGCTGCTATTGGACGCAAACGCTTCCACACCTCACGTCTGCGATTCGCGCTCTCCGTTGATTTTCTGTCGGTCTTTCGCATCTCTATTGCCCTTTAGCCCAGCATGGAAAGATCCATCTCGGCTGCATCGGCCAGTATCTTATACACGTCCGCAAGCATTTTACCAAGCCTGTACTCTGCTATAAGATACTCTGAGGCGTCGGGGTTGAACTGAAGTATCTCTCCTACTTTCTTGAGCTCGGCCATAAGCACTTCGTTTTGCGTACCCGACATCATCGAGCTTTGTACCTGCACCTGAAGCGCGTGATACCGCTCGACCAAAGCCTTCGTTGTCTCATTCTCGAACGCCTTGTCCTTAGCCTGCTTATAGTCGTTGTATTCTTGGCTTGTGCGTATCTGCCTTGCCAATGCTCTTGCGCTGTCGTAAACCATGGTTCCTCCGCTAAATCTCTGTGATTGTGATGATGATTACGGGAAAACGTTTTGTCTTGCTTTGCAGAAATGACTTGAGCTTTGCCCGAATCTCGTTCTTAATCGCGGCATATTGAGACTTATCCGCGCCCTCAAGCTTGGCTGTGACCGGCTCTAAGACCTTCACAGCATTGTTGAACAGCTCATCGGCCTCCATGTTGTACACAAATCCGCGAGACACAAGGTGTATAGGAGCTATGCGTCTGCCCGTTTCGCTGTCAATGGTTATCACTGCGCTCACAACTCCGTCGCTCGACAGAAGCTTTCTGTCCTTTACAACAACGTCCTCGATGTTGGTCAAGCCGTCCACCATTACGCTTCCCGAAGCGACGTGTTCACCAACGCTTGCTTTTCTGGCGGTAAGCTCTATCGTCTCTCCAAGCTGCGGCACAAAAATCTTATCCTCGGGTATACCCATCTCCTTGGCAAGCGCGGAATGCATGAACAGATGCCTATATTCGCCGTGAACCGGTATGAAATACCTGGGTTTGCAGATGTTCATCATCAGTCTAAGCTCTTCCTTGCATGCGTGACCAGAAACATGGACGTCGGCCATGCGGTCATAAACGACATGCGCGCCCTTGGCAAACAAGGCGTTTATAACCCTGCCCACGCCTATCTCGTTGCCGGGTATTGCTGAGGCGGAGATTATGACCATGTCCTTCTTGCCGATATTGAGCCTGTGTGAGTCGTTCGCCATACGGAACAGTCCGCTCATATGCTCACCCTGACTGCCCGTGGTCATGACGCATACCTTGTCGTCCTTGATCTTTGCAAGCTGCTCCACTCTGACAATCTTATCCTTTGGGATGTTCAGATATCCCAGCTTTTGCGCGATCTCAACGGTTTGCTCCATGCTCCTGCCCTGAAAACATATCACCCTGCCATGCTCTATGGCAACATCCGCGACCTGCTGCAAGCGGTACACGTTAGAGGCGAACGAAGCGACTATAACCCTGCCCTGCGCTATATCGAAATAATGCTCAAAGGTCTTGCCTATCTCGCGTTCGGACTGAGTATACCCTGCGCGCTCTATGTTTGTGCTGTCCGACATTAGCGCCAAAACGCCCTTCGTGCCGTAGTACGCAAAGCGGTTTATGTCTATGGGTTCGCCGTCGATGGGCGTTAGGTCTATCTTAAAATCGCCCGTGTGAATAACCGTGCCTATGGGTGTTCTGACGGCCAACGCAACCGCGCCCGCAATCGAGTGGCTTGTTTTGATGAACTCTATCTTAAAGCATCCAAGCTCTATGCAGTCAGAAGGCTTTACACAGCACAGCTCACAGCCCGAAACATGCGCTTCATTGAGCTTATGCTCTATCAACGCTATCGTAAAATTCGTGCCGTACACCGGCGCTTTGCAGCGCTTTAGGGCATACGGTAAAGCACCTATATGGTCCTCGTGTCCGTGCGTGATGAGATATCCCCTGAGCTTTGAGCGATTTTGCTCAAGATAGCTCATGTCGGGTATCACCACATCTATCCCCGGCATATCATCATCGGGGAAGAATACTCCGCAGTCAATGACGACTATGTCGTCGTTATACTCGAGTATCGTCATGTTCTTTCCTATTTCTCCAACCCCGCCCAGCGGGATTATCTTCAGTTTATCTTTCTGTTTCACCATTACTCCTTATTCTCTATTTATTCATATCGTATCATCAATGGCTCGGTCCTTGATATAATCGCTCCGCGCCATGTTTGTCTGTTTTATCTGCTTGCCTACTGTGGCGGCTGCTTATATGCCCGGCTATATCAGGGTCTTTACAAGCTCCAACGCACGCTTTGATAGAGCTAAGCTCCTTTCCTTCTTTGACGGCAATCTTTCAGGCAGCTCGTCCATCAGCCCAAAGCTTGCGTTCATAGGCTGAAAATCTCCTCCGTTGTACTCTGACACGTAATGCCCGAGCGCGCCTATGGCGGTCATTCGCGTAAAGTCCCTCGGCCGCTGACCCGAAAGCCGTCTTGCCAAGCTGTCGCCCGCGACAAGTCCGCTCGCCGCTGATTCAACATAGCCCTCGACGCCTGTCATCTGTCCCGCAAAATACACCCTGTCGCTGCCCTTGAGCATGTAGTCCCAGTCCAAAATCCCCGGAGACTTCAGAAAGGTGTTTCTGTGCATAACACCGTAACGTACAAACTCGGCGTTCTCAAGCCCCGGAATCATTCGAAAGACGCGCTTCTGCTCGTCGAATTTGAGGTTTGTTTGAAATCCGACCATGTTGTACAACGTGCCTTCAGCATTGTCACGCCTAAGCTGAACCACAGCATACGGCCGCCACTTGCCAACCTCCAAACCCACAGGCTTCATGGGACCGTAAACGAGGGTACGGTCTCCGCGCTTTGCCATGATCTCGACCGGCATACAGCCCTCAAAGACTCTCGGCGTCTCGAATGTGTGCAGCGGCGCGCTCTGCGCCGTAATCAAGGCCTGATAGAACTCGGCGTACTCCATGAAAGACATGGGACAGTTCAAATAGTCATCTCCGCCCTTGTCGTATCTGGATGCACTGTAAATCTTGTCCATATTCAGTGAATCGAGGCTTACAATCGGCGCCGCCGCGTCATAGAAATGCAGGGGTGTTCTAACCCTGTTCGCTATAGCCTCGGCAAAAGCGCCCTCTGTCAACGGGCCTGTCGCTATTACCGTGTCTGACGTCGGAAACTCCGTCACCTCCTCCGACTTTACGGTAAGCTTCGGAAGCTCCAAAAGGCGCTTCGTCACAAGCTCGGAGAAGCCTGCCCTATCCACCGCCAAAGCCCCGCCGGCCGGAACGCTGACCTCGTCGGCGCATTCCATAATGAGCGAACCCAAGAGCCTAAGCTCTTGTTTTAGCAGGCCAACGGCGTTTTCAAGCCGTTCTGACCTCAATGAATTTGAGCAAACAAGCTCGCAAAAGCTGTCCAACTGATGTGCGGGAGACTTTTTCTTCGGCTTCATCTCATAAAGAGTCACCGAAAAGCCGCTCTTTAACAGGCGATATGCCGCTTCGCATCCCGCCAGCCCCGCTCCTATTACAGTTGCGTCAGTCCTGCACGTCTGCATCCTTGCTTTTCGTCTTTCTGTGTATGTAACCACAGTTCTTGTCCATGCAGACAAGATAGCTGCCGTTTCGCCCTATGTGCTGTGCCATTATCCCGCCGCACTTGGGGCATTGCATCCTGGTGGGCTTATCCCAGCTCACGAAATCACAGTCAGGGAAGCGCTCACAGCCATAGAAAACCTTCTTCTTGCTGCTCTTTTTCTTGACGATATCGGCTCCGCACTTGGGGCATTTCACTCCGATACGCTCCAGTACGGGCTTGGTGTTCCTGCACTGCGGATAATTCGGGCAAGCCAAGAACTTACCGAACCTGCCGTACTTATAGACCATCATGGCGCCGCACTTGTCGCAGGGTATGTCCGAAACCTCGTCCTCCAATTTTACATGCTCTATGCTTGCCTCAGCAGCGGCAAGCTCCTTTGAGAATGGTTCGTAAAACTCAGACACGACAGTTCTCCAATCCGCCTCATTCTCCTCTATCCTGTCAAGCGAGTTCTCCATTTCGGAGGTAAACCTTATATCGACTATGTCGCTGAAATTGTCCTTCATCAGCTTTGTGACAACAAACCCCAATTCAGTCGGCATGAGAGTTTTCTTCTCCCTTACGATATATCCCCTGTCAACTATCGTGGATATTGTGGGCGCATAAGTCGAAGGCCTGCCTATACCCTTTTCCTCAAGGTACTTGACAAGCGAAGCCTCGGTATATCTGGGTGGGGGCTGAGTAAAGCGCTGCTGCGCGTCTACGCTCTGAGCCTTGAAGGTCTGACCCTGCTCTATTGGCGGCAAGCGCACTTCATCATCATCCGCAACGTCCTTGCCCTCTGTATAGACAGCGGTGAAACCATCAAAGAGTGTGCGAACTCCGGTAGATCTGAAGCTGCAGCCATTTGCGTCAAAATTGACTTGGCATTGCTCCAACACTGCCTCTGACATCTGACTTGCTATGAAACGCTCATATATCAGCTTGTAGAGCTTATACTGATCGGCGGTCAAATACTGCTTAATCTTCTTGGGGTCGTTGATGATGTTCGTAGGCCTTATCGCCTCGTGAGCATCCTGCGCGTTCTTTCTGCCCTTGTAGAAATTCGGCGTCTTGGGGACGTAATTGTCGCCGTAATTCGATCCTATATATGTCCTTGCGGCCTCTTGCGCTTCCGAAGAAACTCTAACCGAGTCCGTCCTTATATAGGAAACAAGACCGGCTGCTCCACCCCCGCCTATCTCAACGCCCTCATAAAGCTGTTGAGCAACCATCATCGTACGCTTGGTAGTAAAGTTCAGCTTTCTTGAGGCCTCTTGCTGCAAGCTTGAGGTCGTAAACGGTGGAGCGGCATGTTTGCGCTTTTCCGATACCTTTATGTCGTTAGATGTAAACTCCGCACCGCGCACCCTGTCAAGTATGGCGTCGGCTTCTTCTTTGCAGCCAAGCTCAAGCTTCTTGCCGTCTATGCCAAAGAACTTCGCCTCAAACGGCTTTTTCTTGCCACCCGCTTCAAGCATCGCACTTATCGTCCAATACTCCTCGGGCAAGAAAGCCGTTATTTCGTCCTCTCTGTCGCATATAATTCGGGTCGCAACCGACTGCACTCTGCCCGCTGAAAGGCCTTTGCGGACCTTCGCCCAAAGTATGGGGCTTAGCTTATAGCCCACAAGCCTGTCGAGTATGCGTCTTGCCTGCTGCGCCTCAAAGAGATTCTCGTCGATCTTCCTTGCCTTGGAGATAGATCCCTTGACGGCCTTCGCGGTAATCTCGTTGAATACTATCCTGCATTGGCTATTCGGATCCAGCTTCAAAAGCTTTGCAAGATGCCATGAAATGGCCTCGCCCTCGCGGTCAGGGTCGGTTGCAAGATAGACGCGGTCCGCCGACTTTGCCGCCTTGCGTATCGCTTCTACCACATCGCCCTTGCCTCTCAGGGTGATATATTTGGGTTCAAACCCGTGTTCTATATCTATGCCCATCTGACTTTTGGGCAGGTCGCGTATATGCCCCACGGAAGCAATCACCTTGTACTTGCTTCCGAGAAACTTTCCTATCGTCTTAGCCTTGGCGGGCGACTCTACGATTACTAAGGATTCAGCCATCAATTCCTCCGATTATTTATCCAGTTTCACATCGGTACTTGCCATATCGCAGGCGAACAGCTTTCCCGGCAACTGCTTTATTATTCCCGATAAGCTCAATTCTGTCAAGGTGGAATTTAGTTCCGCTACTGAACAATCCACACATTCCATCAGCTCATCGGCTGTCTTTTCTCCGATTCGTATGCTCATATACACCTCTTGCGATAATGGGCTTAGGCTTGAAAAGGCAAGCTCTCTCGCATTGTCTGCATAAGGTATCTCGTCTAAAGAGTCCGAATACTCGTTGAGAACGTCCGATATACCGAACACCGGCTTTGCTTCACCGCGCTGTATGGCACGGTTCGTTCCAACGCTGTTTAGGTCATTCAATCTGCCCGGCACGGCGAAGACGTCCCTGCCCTGCTCATGCGCAAAGCCCATGGTATACGAAGTCCCGCTGCGTTCCGCCGCTTCTATTACGAGTACGCCCCGTGAAAGTCCCGACATGATACGATTCCTTATCGGGAAGTTTTCGGCCTTGGGACCGGTTTTGGGTATAAACTCGGTGATTACAGCGCCCCGCTCTGCGACCTCGGCGTACAGCTTACCGTTGTCCTTAGGATAAACTACGTCTATGCCACAGCCCAACACCCCTACTACCGGATACTCCGAGCTTGTAACGCTCAACGCGCCTTTGGCCGCTATGCTGTCTATTCCGCCCGCAAGTCCCGTCACCACGGTTGCCCCGTTTTCCGAAAGTTGTCTTGCAAAGGTCTTGCCGACCTCCTCGCCATAAGCGGTACACTTTCTTGAGCCTATGACCGCTATCGGCAGTTTCATGTCAGACTTAAGCGTTCCTTTGTAAAACAACACGGTTGGCGGATCATAAATCTGCATCAGCAGCGACGGATATTCAGGTGATTCAAGCGTCGCGACACCGATGTCATGACGTTCCAGCCAAGACACATACCGCTCCATGAACCCTGTGGAGGCAGCGTCCTGCAGCCTTATCAGCACGCCCTCGCCAACTTCCGAAAAAGCTGCGCTGCTACGCTTTGAAGCGGCCTCAAAAGCCTCCTCCAAATCATCGAACATCTCAAGGATGTGATTGAATATCTGTGTGTTGTGCTGAGTCCCGTAGTTCAGCCACAGCCACAGCCAAACGTCACGATCCATATAGGCTCCTCTCCGAGATTATATAATCCTATTGATTAACCGACATGATAACACAAACAAAAATCAAATGCAATCCTATTGCTTGCCTCATCAGCGTCCCAAATCTCAATTATTGCCCGAAAACTGATTCGTGCTTCGATATTGTATCGCCTCGGCTATGTTTGCCGAGCTGATGTTTGCGGAATGCTCCAAGTCGGCGATGGTCCTTGCGACCTTTAGTATTCTGTTGTATGCCCTTGCAGTCAGCTTGAGCCTGTCATAGGCGGTTCGAAGCAGCCTTTCGCCATCGCTGTCCAAGGCACAATACCTTCTGATCATGCCCCCGTTCATCTGTGCGTTGCTGAAAATGCCGCTCCCCATAAAACGCTTTCTTTGGATATCCCTTGCCTCGTTAATCCTTGCTCTGATCGTGGCGGACGGCTCTGCGGGATTCCTCTCGCTCATCTCGGAGTACTCTACCTCCTGCATCTCCACAAAGATGTCTATCCTGTCTAAAAGCGGGCCGCTTACACGCCCAAAGTAACGCTGAATTTGTGTCGTCGTACAGGTGCAGACCCGCTTCTTCGAGCCATGATTGCCGCAGGGACAGGGATTCATTGCCGCAATCAGCGTGAAGCTCGCGGGATAGGTAGCTGTGGCGGTAGCTCTGGTTATGGTTATTATCCCGTCCTCTAAAGGTTGCCGTAGAGCTTCCAATGCGTTCCTTTGAAACTCAGGAAACTCGTCCAAAAACAGCACTCCGTTATGCGCTAAGCTTATCTCGCCCGGCATAGCCTTGGCTCCCCCTCCGACAAGCGCCGCAGACGACGCCCCGTGATGCGGGCTTCGAAACGGCCTTTCGGTAATAAGCCCCTCGCCGTTTCTTATTCCTCCGACTATGGAGTGAATTTTGGTTATCTCCAGAGCCTCCTCAAAGCTCAGCTCAGGAAGTATTGATGGCACCGCTCTGGCTATCATGGTCTTGCCCGAACCTGGCGTACCGCATAAGAGTATATTGTGATTCCCCGCTACGGCAATCTCGGCGGCGCGTTTCGCGGTATTCTGACCGCGTATATCCGCGAAGTCGGAGCTGTAGGTTAAGAGTTTGTTGGAATAGCTCTTATGCTCTGCGGGCTTTATCGGCCTACCGCCACATAAATGCTCCACAAGCTGCGAAAGCGAGTTTACCGGATAGACCGTCGCGTTCGGGATATATGCCGCCTCCGCCGCGTTCTCCGCCGGTATTGCAAAGACGGAATAGCCCTTCCTGACGGCGTCGATAAGCATTGGCAGCACCCCGTTTATCGGACGCACCGAGCCGTCAAGCGACAGCTCGCCTATCATAACTACGTTTTCAAGCCCCGATGAACGGCAAAGACCCGCTGCGCACAGGAGGGTTATAGCTATCGGAAGGTCGTAAACGCTTCCTTCCTTCTTTCGATCGGCGGGCGCAAGGTTCACTACTATCCTTGCCACGGGAAATTCATACCCCGAATTAACGAGAGCAGAATGCACTCTCTCCTTGGACTCGCGAACGGCGGCGTCAGGCAGACCGACTGTTTCAAAGGACGGCAGACCGCGATTAATATCGACCTCGACGGATACTAAAAATCCGTCAAGTCCGTTCAATCCATAGCTTGTCGCCTTAGACAGCATGTTCTATGCCCCCTTTTGCGGTTCGTCCGATACGTTCGTTTTGTCCTTTGACTTAAACACTAAAAGTTTGTTCCCGACAAAATTCACAATTATGCATACGGCTGTGGATATGAGCATACACATCCTCTCGCCGTTAAGTATACCGCTCAGCCAAGCGGGACGCCACGTCCCAAGCCATTCATCGGTTACACCAAGCTGCGGCAAAAGCCACATCAGAAGCAGCGACAGTCCCAGAACGACAAGGTTCACGGCAAGGAACTTGATCATCTCAGGCACGTTCCGTTTGCGTTCAGCCTTGAACGTCCACGCGCTATTCAGTATATAGCTGTTAACTATCCCGCAGGCATAGCCCACGACCTTGGCCAGATAATAGATGCCAAACAGCCAGTTCAGAACGAACGAAACGATGAGATCGACAAGGGTGTTTGTGACGCCCACAAGAACAAACTTGATGAACTGCACCAATCCCTTTCCCTTGCCTTCGGTATCCGTCTTGGGCTTGTTGTTAGACTCTTCCATAGTAGATCCATCCTCCCGGCAGCCAATATTCTACAAAGTACGCATAAGCCTTCGAAGTCGGCATGCCCGAAATCGCCGGGTACATCAGTATAAAGAATACCGCGGCAATCCCAAGCCAGACCCACTTCAGCTTTACGGCTTTGGGGTAACGTTTCTCCAAGTCGTACAGGTAGTACAGCCCCGCGAGTATCAAAAACGGCACAGTGGCGAAGAAATGATACTGGAACACACAGCGTGGCACCAATACCCACGGGAGGTAGTTGGCGAGTATGCCTATGAGCAACATGAACAGCGACATATTGGGCTTCAGCTTCTTTGTTGCTGTCGCTGTAAGCAGGCACAGCACCGCGATAGTCGCAAGCCACCATACGCCGGGATTGCCCGTGCTTGAGATGTTCGACAGCAGTCCGCTGTTCGTCTCGCTGACATAGAACCACACGGACTTGCAAGTAAATGGCCACTGATACCACGTCGATTGGCACATATGTGTTGACTGTAGTCCGCTGTGATAGTTGAACATATCCCTCTGATTGTCCATCAGAGTATCAAGGCAGTCCTTTAAGCCGTAGCTGTCCCTTATCGAAGCCTGATATCTATAATATGGAGTGTACGATACGAAGTATATGATACCCGGTATCAACACAAAGAACAGCAGGCACAGCGCAAGCGTTGTCGCGGTTCTGACCCTGAAGTATTGAAGTCTGCCGCGCACCTCTTGATCTTTCGACCTTGCGCAGCTGATGCCCCTCCATACGAGGTTGCCGAACAGCAGTACGGCAAGACCCACACCCGCATAGCAGCATATCCACTTGGTTGACACACCCAGTCCGAAGAACAGGCCCGACAACGCCAAGCTCCGAATGCTCTTTTTGTAATTTGAATCGTCAAGCGCGTCCAGTCTCAGGTACTCATACATGAAGAAGTACATCAGTATGATGAAGAACACAGCAAACACGTCTATCGTGGCGATACGCGTCTGAGTAAAGTGCATAGTGTCGAGCGCGAACAGACCCATCGCAAGCAGGGCGTAATCCGTGCGTTTGAAAATGCGCTTTGCGAAGATGTACAGCGCGGGCAGCATGAGGGCGCCGAACAACGTCCCCATGATTCTCCAACCGAACGGGTTCATGCCGAAGATTGAGACGCCGACGGCTATGATGAGCTTACCAAGCGGGGTATGCGTCCACTCGTATATGGACATATTGTGCAGGTTCTCGTAAGCCGTTCTTGCATGATAGATCTCGTCGAAGATCATGCCGTTGTAGTAGCTTGGCTCTTCCGGTACCGTGGATTGTTCATCCACCAACCCTATGCCGTTATCATCTTTTGCGGAGATATCAAGCAAAGCTCCGCTTGCGTCGAAGAAAGCAATTTCGTTGAATACTACCGTGCCGCTGTTGACCGTCAGCGTGATATAGCGGGTGTTCCAGGTGCCGAGCGAGTTCTCGTCCCACTTGAACATATCTCCGTATTCCTGAGAGTAGGTCAGCGTCTGCCCGTCGTCCGAGGTTAAGGTCAGCTGTCCTTGTGCGATACTGCCGTTAAACCATACTGAGCTTACGGTTGCCTCTGAGCCTAAATCGAGGGTGAGGCTGTCGCCCGTCGTGCCCGACCAGTTCTCGGTCGGAAAGCTGAGCGTGCCGAGATTTATCACCGCAAAAAGGAAGTACACGACGGTGACTATGAGCATTATCCACCTGTCGGTCTTGGTTATGGTTTCGCAGTTTCTTGCGCTCCAATCCGCTCTGACAGCTTTCATCCTATCGTCCTTTCGCCATGCTTTTGCCATTCGTCTCACCTCCTTGTATCATTTCCGCAGGCTTGGCAACAAGCTTTATCATAACGTAAGCGAAGTATATTTCCACCGCAGTTTCGACAGCCGACCAGAACCTTATCATGTCGGAGTGCTCCCTTCCGCCGCGAACTACATCGGCGGCGGCATCCGAAACAACGTACATTGCCGTCATCTCGTTTGCAAAGCAGGTGATGGTAAACAGCATTGACAGCAGCAACAGCCTCCAGTCCTTGCAGTACACATAGGCAAAGAGCAGCATGAACAGCACCGGGAATATATAGCGTTCATGCATGTAGTGACCAAAGGTGAATATCCAGCTCATCACAAAGGCCGAGGTCAGGAACAGCAGCCCTTCCCTGCTAATCGGCGTCTTGATGGACAGCACTTGATTTCTGCGCGTCGATATCATCGCGACCGAGCCTGCGATTATGGCAATAGCAATAGAAAAGACCCCGAATGCCTTATAGGATATTCCGAGTATGAACTCATCGGCGGAAGCGGTTGGCCAGTTGCCGCCACACAGAGCTATGAAGTTATAGGCTTCAACGCTTGCGTAATCATAGCTGCCTTGCGCCGCTATGAACTTCTCGACTATCCAGAACAACGACTGCGTTCCCTTAAAGGGTAACGACACTACAAAGATAAGCGCAAGAGCGGAGGCAACGCCCGCCACCGTCAGCCATATATCGCGCATCACATTCCTGCTCTTGTATATGGTGACGATGTAGTAAACCGCGAGTATGGGCCCAAACATCAACGCCTGCCACTTAAACAGTACCGCGGTGGCATAGACCAAAGCGGCCGGTATGCGCCTGTTCTGATTGATAAGTATGAAAGAGAGTACCAGGAAGAAGGTCAGTATGCAATCAATCTGACACCATGCGCCGGACAGGAACATGGCCGCCGGATTCAGGAACACCAGCGCTCCGAGCGTCAGCACATACGACTTGGGCAAACCGCGCTTTTGCGCAGCCTTCATCAGCAGCACCATGCAGCCAATGTCGCCCAGTATCGGAGGAATGTTGTAGCAGAACAGGCCGAATGCTGAACTTGTGTTTATCCCAAAGAAATTGACTATCGCACTCAAAAGCCCAAGAACAAGCATATAAGCGGGCGGGTAGTCATACCAGGTACCCACATAGAAGGTGCTTATGTTGCCCGATGCTATCATGTTGCCCCAGGCTATCCAGCAGTTCATGTCGGTGTCATGGCCCTTATACTTGGCGACAAGCAGGAAACGAATAATAAGCCCCGCCACAATGACTATGGCTATACCAAGCTTGTAGCGCGAATCCGAAAGATTCAGCTTCATGATGCGCCTGCGGTTTGCAAGAACTCCCGCAATCAACACCACGGCGGCTATCACTGCTGCCCAGTTGATAACCGCAAAGAACGCCTTGAGGGTTTCGGCGTCAACTGTGTCGCTGTCGCTGTCGTTGGTTGAACTCGACCACGGGTTCAAGGGCTGGTAGTACTGATCGGAGCTGTCGTCTTGAACGAGACTGACGTCCCTGAAGCTGACGCTGCCCGAACTTGCTTCGCTGTATCCGCCCAGTCGCAGAGCAACTACGATGGTATCCTGCTTCTTGATAGTCTCAAAGGTTAATTCAACCTCCTGCCAATCATTAGAGCCCAGTATACCGGTACTGTACACGCAGCTCTTATCGACGGAGTAATTGTCTATCGAGAGCGAAGCTCCGCGCCCGTCTTGGACATTGTCGGTCTTGATATAGCCGCGCAGTATATACTTAGTGTTTGGCGACACAGAGACTTCGATAGTCGCCCTTAAGTCATCAGCTATCTCTGAAGAAAGGGTTATGACCCCGTTTGCGGTGGAGCACTCATACTCATTCTCATATGAGTTAATCTCCCATCCCTTCGGTAAACCATTCTCAGTGACGGTGAAGTCGAAGCTCTGCTCCGAAACGCTCGTCCCGCCGCAGCCAAAGAGCTGTAAAGACAGGACAAGAATCAGGGCGGTCAGGAGCGCCGTCCGTGCAGTCTTAAGAATCAACCTGTTATTCTTCAATGTTTGCACCATCCCATATTTTGTCTTTCATATCATAGCACAAAGTCGTATGCAAAATCAATCCTGTTTTACACAGGCAAGCGTACATATTATAAACTTTTATACCGTTATCTAAAAAGCGTTTTGCAGATGCTCTATCCTGCCCTGCGGCATATACACCTCTATGACGTCAAAGCGAATCGTCTTGTAGCTTTTGGGGCAGCCGCCAAGATATGCCATAGCTGCTTGTTTTACGAATCTTTGCTTATTCTTGTTGACATATTCACGCGGTAATCCAAACTCCGTGGACGTCCTGGACTTGACCTCAACGAACACAAGCGTTTTACTGCTCCTATGAAACGCTATAAGGTCTATCTCATGATGTCCCCTTCGGTAGTTTCGTTCAAGTATGGCATACCCCCTCCACCAAAGATAACGGGCGGCAAGCCTTTCCCCCTGCCTGCCGATTTTCATTGTGTCGGCGCTCATATGAACTTACCTATAAAGCTCATTCTGTGTATGGGACAAGGCCCGTATTCGCGCAGGGCCGCGATATGCTGCACCGTTCCGTAACCCTTGTTCGAGGCAAACCCATACTGCGGATAGAGCTTGTCCTGCTCCTGCATATACCTGTCACGCGTCACCTTCGCGATTATGGAGGCGCAGGCTATGGAATACGACCTTGCGTCCCCGTGTATCAGGGAATGCTGCCTTGCCGAAATGTCCAGACCCATAAGCGCGTCTATCATAACATCGTCTATGGGAAGCTTCATAGCTGCAAAGGCCTCGCAAAAGGCGCGCTTTGTAGCTTGCAGGATGTTTATTTCGTCTATGACATTCGGCCAAACCCAACCCGCAGCGTAATCAAGACTTGCCAAGGTAAGCTCGTCATACAGAAGACTTCTGCGATGCTCCGCTATCTTCTTGGAATCATTGACATAATGCACTAAAGGGTTTGTCGGCATAACCACGCAGCACACGACCACAGGCCCCGCAAGCGGACCACGCCCGACCTCATCCATTCCCGCAGGCAAAGCTCCGTCCTTGGCGTATTCCATATCGGTTGCAAGCAAGCGCAAAATGCGCTCTTGCTCGGTCTCACGATTACCGCTCCTGCTCATAGCATCCTGTTCCTTGTCACGACAAATCCGTGGAATTATCCACAGGGTTCTCGTCCGTTTCCACGGATACCCCTGCTCCATCCACAGCCGTTTCAGTCTTATCCACAGACTTTTTCGTCTTATCCTCAGCGTTTTCCGCCTTCTCGTCCGCAGTCTCCACGCTTTCCCCATGAGTCTCGTCGCTCTTGGGCTTGGGCGGCAGCTCCAACGAAACCTTTGCAATCTTGCCCGCTCTAAACTCGTCCAAGGCTATGTCGGCGGCTCTCTCCTCGTCGCATACTCCGCCCGAAAGCAGGAAGCCCCTGCTTCTTGCCAAAGCGTTCAGCAGCTCCTCCTTGGGAGTATCCGCGGTAATGCGCTTGTACCTCTCTGAAAGCTGCGCGGGGCATATGGAGTTCAAGCAGGACAGCAGCTCGGTCGCAAGCTGTTCCTTGTCCATGACCTCGTCGTTGATAGAACCTATGAACCCAAGGTGCATGGCGTAAGTCTCGTTCTCAAGCTTAGGCCAGAGCATACCCGGCGAATCCATAAGCTCTAAGTAAGGGGTTATCCTCACCCATTGCTTGCCTCGGGTAATACCGGGCTTATCGCCTGTACGCGCTCTTCCCGCTCCCGCGATACAGTTTATGAGCGTGGACTTCCCGACATTGGGAATGCCCACCGCCATGGCTCTTACAGTCGCTTTGATGCCCTTTTGTGAAAGCTTCTGCACCTTTTCACGCGATGCCTGCTCTATCGCCGCCAAGACAGGCTTGGCGGAACCGCTCATTGATGAATTCACCGCAACTGCAGCTATACCGTTCGCCTTGTAGTAGTTTACCCATTGGCGGGTGACGGCAGCGGAGGCAAGATCACTCTTGTTCAGAACGATTAAGCGAGTCTTTCCCGCAAACAAATCGTCAAAATCAGGATTCCTTGTCGCAAGCGGCGCTCTTGCGTCAACAAGCTCTATCACTAAATCTATAAGCTTTAGATTCTCCGCAAGCATACGGCGAGTTTTGGCCATATGCCCCGGGTACCATTGAATTTGCATAAATGCCCTCTTTTATAAAAACCAAGCTCCGACTTTGCGGTCGGAGCTTGTCATGCTCTTATTTCTCCTTGTTCTCAACGATGCGCTCGCGAATCTTAGCGGCCTTGCCTACTCTGTCTCTGAGGTAGTACAGCTTCGCTCTGCGAACTACGCCGTGACGGACAATTTCAATCTTGCCAAGACGCGGGCTGTTGTAAGCAAAGGTACGCTCTACGCCTACGCCGTAAGAAACGCGGCGAACGGTGAATGACTTGCGGATACCGCCGCCCTGAATCTTGATGATGGTGCCTTCGAAGTTCTGAAGCCTCTCGCGGTTGCCCTCGACGACCTTCACGAATACGCGAACCTGATCTCCTACTTCGATCTTCGGCAAATCTGTCCTGAGCTGTTCCTTTTCAAGCTCTCTGATGATGTCTGACATTTAATTATCCTCCTGTGATATTTTTATATCCGACCGTTCATATCCACAAAAAGGACATTGGACCAGCCGCGCCAAAGCGGATTATAGCACACAAGCAATGCGTTTGCAAGGGTTTTTTCCGCCATTTCCGCCTATATTATTGTAATATTTGGGCTAATCCTCGTATTTTCCGAAGTTGCCCAGCAGTTCGGGTCTTTGCTCCCGCGTCTTTTTTTGGGATTGCTCATGCCGCCATTTTTGAATATTGGCGTGATGCCCTGAAAGCAGTATGTCGGGGACTTCCATGCCTCTAAACTCCGCGGGTCTTGTATACTGCGGATACTCTAACAGACCGTTTGAGAATGATTCGTCCTCCGCGCTGTCCTCGCTGCCGAGAACTCCGGGAACAAATCTCAAAAGGCAGTCCACAAGCACCATCGCCGCAAGCTCGCCGCCCGTCAGCACATAATCCCCTATGGATATCTCCTCGTCGATAACCGACATTACCCGTTCATCGACCCCTTCATAATGGCCGCACAGCAAAGCTATATGCTGCTCCTTTGCAAGCCTTCCCGCAATTTCAGGGGTCAAAAGCTTCCCGCGTGGAGTGAGCAGTATGCGTTTTGTTGGTGTATCGCCCAGCACGCTTTCAAAGCAATCAACGATGGGCTGCACCATCATCACCATGCCCGCTCCCCCGCCGAAGGGGTAATCATCGGTCTTGCGGTGCTTGTTGTCGGTATAGTCGCGTATATTGTGCGTCTGAATCTCGACAAGCCCGCTTTCCTGCGCTCTGCCTATGATGCTTGACTCGAACACCCCCGTGAACATCTCGGGAAAAAGCGTCATCACGTCAATCTTCAAAAAGCCCGACCTCCTTTAGTACTTCGGAGTCGAACACTATCCGCTTATTGACAACATCAACACTGCTCAAGACCTTCTTGAGCGCGGGAACCATGAGCTTCCCATCCTCAATAACGTATACATCGTTGGCGGGGCCTTGGTATACATCGGTAATAAGCCCGTACTCCGCTCCGCTGTCATCGTATGCCCTGCATCCGATAAGGTCAGCGATGAAATAGCTGTCCTTAGGAAGCCTTATCGCCTCAGCTCTGTCCACACAAATGTAAGCCCCTCGGAGCGTTTCCGCTTGCTCAGGGCTGTCATATCCCTCTATATGCAGTATTACCGCATAATCCGCTACGCTGTGTACCGAAAGCCGCACGGGAATTAATTGCCCATGCAGCTCAAGGTAAGCGTGATCCATGCCCGAAAAACGCTTCGGGCGATCGGTCAGCGGCTCCGCTTTCACGGCTCCGCGCACCCCATGCGGTTTTACTATGACGCCTATCCGAAGCGTTCCAGAGGTCACAGTATCTCCACCATGTACTTTTTGTCGGAATTGACGGAGCTTGCCTTGACTATCGTGCGAATTGCCTTGGCGATCCTTCCCTGTTTACCTATGACCTTACCGACGTCGTCGGGGCCCACGGACAGCTCGATTACGATGCAGTCCTCTTCCTCGCGGGTATTAACCTTGACGAGTTCGGGGCTGTCAACAAGACCTTTGGCTATGTACTCTACAAGCTTATCCATCTCGGTTCACCGATTACTCAATCGCGCCGGACTTCTTGAGAAGTGCGCGAACGGTGTCGGTGGGCTGAGCGCCGTTCTTAACCCACTCAGCGGCGCGCTCGTTGTTGACCTTAAGCTCTACCGGCTCGGTGAGGGGGTTGTAGTAACCGATTTCCTCTACAAATGCTCCATTACGCGGAGCCCTTGAGTCTGCAACTACGATACGGTAAAAAGGAGCCTTCTTTGCGCCCATCCTGCGCAGTCTGATCTTCAACATTGTTATTATTCCTCCAACTTTTTTGTTATCTATACTAAACGGTTATCCGTATTAGCCTAAAATCCGAAGGGGTTTCCCCTTCTGCCCTTCTTGCCGAACTTGCCGCCTGAAAGCTGCTTCATCATCTTTCTGGAGCTTTCGAACTGGTTCATCAGGCGGTTCACATCCTGTACCGTCAGCCCACAGCCCTTGGCAATCCTGCGCCTTCGGCTCGCGTTAAGCACATCGGGGTCTCGGCGTTCTTGAGGCGTCATCGACAGGATTATAGCCTTCGTCCTCGCCATCTGCTTCTCGTCGATCTGAATGTTGCCGAGTTTGCCGCTCATCCCCGGAACCATCGCAAGAATCTCCTCCATGGAGCCCATATCCTTCATCTGCTCCATCTGATCAAGAAAATCCTCCAACGTAAAGCTCTCGGTGCGCATCTTGCGTTCCAGCTCCGCCGCCTTCTTTTCGTCGAAATTGCGCTGAGCCTTCTCGATGAGCGTCAGTACGTCGCCCATACCGAGTATCCTTGAAGCCATCCTGTCGGGGTGGAAAGGTTCGATATCGGTGAGCTTCTCACCCGAACCGATAAACTTTATCGGCTTGCCCGTGACAGCCCTTGCGGACATCGCGGCGCCGCCTCTTGTATCGCCGTCAAGCTTTGTAAGTATCATGCCTGTAAGCGGTACAGCCTCATTGAACGCTTTCGCGGCGTTGACAGCGTCCTGGCCCGTCATGGAGTCAAGCACAAGCAGTATCTCCGCAGGCTGTACGGCTTCCTTTATATCCTTCAGCTCCTGCATCATGTCGCCGTCGATATGCAGTCTGCCTGCCGTATCGATTATCACCACATCGCAGAACCTGCGCATACCCTCCGCAACGCCCGCCTTGGCTATCTTGACGGGATCACCCTGACCCATATCAAACACGGGTGCTTCAGCCTTTGAACCCACTATCTTCAACTGTTCGATCGCGGCAGGGCGATACACATCGCAGGCAACAAGCAAGGTCGATTTACTGTACTGCTTTTTGAGCATCACCGCAAGCTTCCCGCACATCGTTGTCTTGCCCGCGCCCTGCAAGCCCGCCATAAGTATGACGGCAGGCTTCTTGGAGCCGAACTCAAGCTTTGAGTTAGTGCCGCCCATAAGAGCGGTCAGCTCCTCGTTGACTATCTTGATAACCTGCTGCCCCGGGGTAAGGCTTTCCATGACCTCATGTCCCACGGCACGATTATTGACCTTGTTGACGAAATCCTTTACTACAAGAAAGTTGACGTCGGCCTCCAAGAGCGCAAGCCTTATCTCGCGCATTGCCTCCTTGACGTCCTTCTCGTTCAGCTTGCCCTTGCCGCTGAGCTTCTTGAACACAGCCTGCAGCTTGGATGAAATGCCTTCAAATGCCATTTTCGTCCTCCCAGATGCTTTGTAGTTCCTCAAGGCTTTGCAGTATCAACACGCGTTCGCCGCTGCCTTCAACAAGCTTATGCGCGCAGCTGTCGATTTCTCCGAGCAGCTTCTCTTGCTTCTTCAGTTTCTTTACCATGGACAGCTTATTCTCAAACTGCCTCAATTGAAGCTCCGAACGCACGAGCATGTCGCGCACACCCTGCCTTGATATTCCCTCGCGCTCGGCTATCTCGGCAAGCGAACAGTTCTCGTATGCATACTGCGCCGAGATGCTCATCTGCCTTTCGGTCAGCAGTACTCCGTATCTGTCCAACAGCTGTCCGAATTCTACCAAACGTTCCGTTTCATGTTCCATACTGTAAAGTAATTCTCCTTTACACCTTGTCAATTATACACATGTCAGCTTCATTGTCAAGAAAAACTTTGATATATTGAAAACATCTTGATGATGACATGAAAAGGGGCGCCTGTGGCGCGGCGCCCCGAAATGATACTAAGGTGCTCTGCGGTATCAAATGCACGAAATTACAGCAGCGCCGCCGCAAATTCGTCAGCGTCGAAACGCTGCAAGTCGTTAACGCTCTCCCCCACTCCTACAAAACGGACGGGAACTTTCAAAGTGTTGTAGATGTTCACCACTATGCCGCCCTTTGCGGTGCCGTCAAGCTTGGTCAGGATCACGCCCGAAAGCTTTACGGACTCCATGAACGCCTTAGCCTGGACAAGCGCGTTTTGTCCCGTCGTGGCGTCCAACACCAGCAGCACCTCAAGCGGAACGTTGGGAAGCTCCCGCTCTATTACTCTGCCTATCTTGGTAAGCTCGTTCATGAGGTTTTTCTTGTTGTGAAGTCTGCCTGCGGTATCGCAAATCAGCAGGTCGCAGCCCTTCGCCTTATACGAGGATATTGAATCAAAGACAACCGCCGCCGGGTCAGCGCCCTCTCCATGCTTTATCATCGGCACATCGGCTCTCTGCGCCCAAACGCCGAGCTGCTCTGCCGCAGCCGCTCTGAAGGTATCTGCGGCCGCAATAATGGGCTTTCTGCCTTTGCCCTTATATAGAGCGGCAATCTTGCCTATCGAAGTTGTTTTGCCCACGCCGTTCACTCCAACTATAAGTATGACGCATTCGCCCTTGTCGGCTGCAAACTCGCCCATGGGTCGAACCGTGTCGGCAATTATCCCAATCAAAGCCTGCCTTGCTTCGGCTCCGGTCTTTAGCTTATCCTCTTTGACCTTGGACTTTAGCTCGCGGAGCAGCAGCTCCGTGGTTTCCATGCCCATATCGGCAAGCACCAGCGCTTCTTCAAGCTCGTCATAGAAATCATCGTCTATCCTGTCAGATGAAAACAGGTTGGTGAACCAGTTATTCCTTGTCTTGCCCAGCCCTTCGCGCAGTCTTGCGAAAAAGCCTTTCTTATCTTCCATCTATGCCTCCTCAAATCTTGCGGAAACTATGCTTGTTACGCCCTTTTCCTCCATCACCGCGCCGTAGAGCGTATCGCACGCGGCCATGCTGCCCTTTCTATGTGTTATCAGTATGAACTGAGTATCTTCGGAGTATGCCTTGATAAAGCTTGCAAATTTGTCCACATTCTCCTCGTCCAACGATGTCTCTATCTCGTCAAGCACGCAGAACGCGGGAGCCTTGAGCTGCAGCATCGCGAACAGCAAAGCTATCGCGGTCATCGCACGTTCTCCTCCCGAAAGCAGGGACAGCAATTGCAGCTTCTTTCCCGGCGGCTGAGCGATAATCTCAATTTCGCAGTTTAGGACGTCTTTTTCGTCCGTAAGCTTCAGCTCGGCATAGCCGCCGCCGAACAGCTGCGTGAAAACCTCGTTAAAATTCTTCCTGACCTTGCCAAATTCCTCGCTGAACACCGCTTCCATCGTGTGCGTAAGCTCCGCGATCAGCTTCTTTAGATCCTCCACGGCAGCGGTCAGATCGTCATACTGGCGCGTCAGCTCCGTATACCTTTCATTCAGCCTGCGATAGTCCTCGGGCGCGTCGGCGTTGATGCTTCCAAGGGCGCGAATCGCGGTCTTCAAAGCGTTTATCCTGTTGCCTGTCGCCTGTACCGCAATCTCGTGTCGGAACGCTTCGGCAGACTCGTAGGTTATCTCATAATTCTCCCAAAGTCTGTCATGCAGGGCTTCCAATTCGCTCTTTAGCCTATCTAAGCCCATCTCAAGCTTATAGCGCTGTTCGTCCAGGGTTTTGTGAGTTGTTATCAGCTCTTCGCGCTCAAGTCTGTGGTCTCTGAGTCTGTCCATAAGCTCGCTGCGTTCGCTCTCAAGCCCACGCTGCAGCTCATGAGCGCTCTGAGCCTTTGACTTAGTCTGATTGATATCAGCTTCCATCTTCGCGCGCAGTCTGTCACACTCGGCAATATCGGCATTCTGACGCTTCAGCTTCTCCGCATTATCGATAAGCTGCTTCTCAAGCTCGTCCTTCTCGCCTTCGAGACGCTTTCTCTCGGCGTTTCTTGACAAAGCCTCTCTCTCCTCCGCGGCTGACTTGACCTTCAGTTCAGTAAGCTTAGCCATTACGTTCTCGCGCTCACGCCTAAGCTCGCTCAAGCTGTGCTGCTTTTTGATGATATCCTCTCGTGTCGCTATGTTTGCTTTTTCCGAATCATCCTGCTTTTTTACTGACTGCTCGCGCCTTGTCTTAACGTCTTGAATGCTTTCCAGTATATCAATCCGCTCGTCCTCAAGACCCTTAAGATGCTCTGTCGCATTCTCCCCGTCGCGCTCAATAATGCCGAGCTTCTCGCGATGCGCCGCAAGCTCCAGCTCACAGTCGTGCATTGTCTGCCTAAAGCCGTTAACCTGTACGTCCGCAAGCATTATCTGCTTTTTTAATTCGGCAGCCTTGTCCGTTATCTCAAGCAGGAGCTTATCATCCTTTTTTATGGCGGCGCCAAGAGTGGAAATCTCCCTGTCTCGTCCGAGTATGCTGTCACGGTTCTTCACACTGCCGCCCGTCATCGCGCCGCCCTTGCTGATGTAGTCTCCCTGCAGGGTCACCATATCAAGCGAAGGCGAGTAACGCTTCTTCAGGGTAACGCCGCTGTCAAGGTCGCTTACAACCGCTATTCCGCCCAGAAGATGGTCTATCGCTGTCCTTGCTCGTTCGTCACAAGCGATAAGCTCGCCTGCAAGCCCTAGACAGCCTTTTGCGTTCAACAGCTCCCTGTCCTTCGGAGCTATCGACCTTGACGAAAGCATACTCTGCGGTAGTACTGTTATTCTTCCGTAATCCTTTACGCGCACATAGTTGATTATTGCCTTGGCGTCATCTGAATTGTCGGTGACAATGTTTTGCAGCGCTCCGCCCAAAGCCATGCTTATGGCAATCTCAAACTGAGCCGGTACATCTATAAGCTCCGCAACCGCGCCAATTATGTGCGAAGCAAGTTCCCTGTCGCTTTCGGCGTCGCGCATAAGCAGCCTTACACTGTTTTGATAGCCCTCGCGTGAGCGCTTCATCTCCTTCAGCAGGTTCAGCCTTGATATAGCCTCGCTTCTGTGCTGTTCGGCTTTGCTTCTGCTCTCTGAATTGCCCGAAATGTCGCGCTCCAGCATGCCGCACCTTGCGATGGCGGCGTCCAATTCGGACTTGAAGCCCGCTATGCGCCCCTCAATCTCGGCTTGCTCCGCCTTAGCAAGCTCAAACTCCGCTTCAAACTGCTCCCGCCTGCGCTCGGTGTTGCTTTTCTCCTGTGCCAAAGCCTCCAAGCGGTTGCTTAAAGAACTGAGCATTGCATCGTAGCGGGTCGCGCTGACCCTTGCGTCCGACTGGCGATTCATCTCCTCCATCATGGCGTTCTTCATGGATTCGATTAACGCTTCAAGCTCCTCAATGCGCTTATCCATGTTGTCAAGCTCGCCCTTGACCTTGTCAATCTCGGTCTTTATCTCAAGAATGGAGCTTTCGTCAAATGCATCGGAAGCCTTCAGCCTGTCCACAATTGCTGCAAGCTTTGTCTCCATGTTCGGGCGTTCGGTCATAAGACGCTCCAGCTCCCGCTCGGCGTTGGCTTTGCGCTCGCCCAAAAGCCGATAGTCGCCCATGCTCTGCTCGGCCGCTGTTGTGATGCTTATAAGCTGCGCTTGCTGTGCGCTGATTCTCTCATCAAACTCGTGAATCTTGAGATCAAGCTCGTTGCAGCTTTCAAGCAAACCGGCGCTGCTGCGTTCATTCTCCGTAATATGTTCGCCCACGCTCCTAAGAGAAGCCGAAATCTCAGTCGTCTTTTCCGTGTTTCTTCCGCATTGGTACAGGAACATATTGACGTCGAGATCCCTAAGCTCCTCATTGAGCTTGAGGTATTCCATCGCCTTTTCACTCTGGATTTTGAGCGGCTCAACCTGCGATACAAGCTCCGACATGATATCGCCTATGCGTTCCATGTTCTTCTCGGAGGCCGTAAGCCTGCGTTCGGCGTCCTCCTTACGGGTGCGGTAGCGCATTACGCCCGCCGCCTCCTCAAGAGCAAGCCTTCTGTCCCCCGACTTTCCAGACAGAATCTCGTCAACGCGTCCTTGGCTGATTATAGAGTAGCCGTCCTTGCCTATACCGGTATCGCGGAACAGCTCCTGTATGTCCATTAGGCGGCATTGCGTGCCGTTCATGGAATACTCGCTTCCGCCGTTTCTGAATGCTCGCCTTGTTATCGACAGCTCGGCGTAATCGGAATTCAGTACGCTGTCGGAGTTGTCAAAGGTAAGTGTGACCTCGCAGAACGACTGCGCACGCCGCTTCTGCGTACCATTGAAAATTACGTCATCCATCCTGGAGCCACGCAAGGCCTTCGGGCTTTGTTCGCCCAAAACCCAACGGATGGCATCGGAGATGTTGCTCTTTCCGCTGCCATTTGGCCCCACGATGGCCGTTAGCCCATCGCCAAACTGTAATTCGGTTTTCTTTGCAAAGGATTTGAAGCCCTGCAATTCAAGCCCGGTTAATCTCATCTGTTACTTCATGCTTTCAGGCTCTCCAAAGCCTGCCTTGCCGCGGCCTGTCCCGCCGCTTTTTTGGTTGCACCGCTTCCGCTGCCCAAGACCCTTCCCATAAAAACCGCGTTCACGGTGAAGGTCTTGCTGTGCGCCGGGCCAAGCTCCTCCGTCACGATATACTCCGGCTTTGCGCCTGAGTAATGCCTTTGAATATACTCCTGAAGCTGCGTTTTGTAATCCTCTCCCGCATCCTTGTCAAAGCTCTGCTCAGCGTCTTTGAGTACGGTTCGGGTAATGAATTCCTTCGCTTTCTCGATACCGCCGTCCATGTATACAGCGCAAATCACAGCCTCAAAAGCGTCGGCATTTATGGAGTGGCGCAGCCTTCCGCCCGTGGATTCCTCAGAGCTTGCGATGAACAGCCACTTTGAGAGGTTCAGCCTTGAAGCCGCTTCAAAGAGCGCCGATTCACAGACTAAGCTCGCCCTTGCCCTCGTCAGGACGCCCTCGCTTGCCGTGTCGTGCCCGAAGTAAAGAGCTTCGGAAACGCAAAGCTCCAATACCGCGTCGCCCAAGAACTCCATACGCTCGTTGTCGCCTTCGCTTTTTCTGTTCGCCGCGGCATAGGACGAGTGTGTCAGAGCGCGTTCAAGCAGGGTAATGTCGTTAAAATGATAACCTATCGCGTCTTCAAGGATGGAATACTTGTTCACCTGATATCGCCTCTCCATATCTAAAAAATCCGCATCAAAAGCGATGCGGATCATTCAAAAATCTGTAATGACAGCAAGTCCCGCAGGTCGCAGTGAGCCGTATTACTTCTTGTCAAGAAGCTTTACTGCGTCGCCAACGGTGTGGATGGTGTTGATCGCGTCTTCGGGGACGTCGATGTCAAACTCGGATTCCATGGTTGTGATGAACTCAACTATGTCAAGGGAGTCGGCATGAAGATCCTCGAGCAGACGGCTCTCGGGAGTGATGCTCTCCGGGTCAAGGTCCAACTGCTTTGCAATAATATCACGAATGGTCTCGAACATATAATAAACCGCCTTTCATATTGTTCGCTGTTTCACGAACTTCATGTTATATTTTATAGTAAGCTTCCCCGTTTGTCAATCTTCAATAAGGGCGTCGGATACGGTTTTGCCGATAATTTCGACGACGTTGGACTTGATAAGCCTTTCCGCCTGAAGTATGGCGTTCATTATCGCCTTGGCGTCAGAGCTTCCGTGAGCCTTAATGACCCCGCCATTGACCCCAAGTAAAGGCGCTCCGCCGTGCTCGGTGTAGTCCATACGTTTCTTCACGCGCACAAACGCGGGCTTTGCAAGCAATGCCCCTATTTTCGTGAAGAAACCGCTAAGCAGCTCTGTCTTTAGAAGCTTGTTCATGGCCGAAGCCATACCCTCGCTGGCCTTTAGGAGAATGTTGCCGTCGAACCCATCGCAGACAACTACGTCACAGCAGCCCGTCAACACGTCTCTGGCCTCAACATTGCCTATGAAGTTGACGCCGTTCAGCGCTGAGAGCCTTGGATATGTGGCCTTGGTAAGCTCGTTGCCCTTCTCGGCCTCAGCTCCATTGTTCAAAAGACCTACTCTCGGGTTATCTACCCCTAAAACGCCGCGCATATACTCCGTACCCATCAGCGCAAACTGCAAAAGATACCCGGGCTTACAATCTGTATTTGCTCCGCAGTCAATAAGCAGAACCCTTCCGCCTGTCGATGTGGGCAACAGCGGCGCAAGGGCGGGACGTTTTACTCCCCTTTGGCGCTTGATTATCAGTGTTGCTCCCGCAAGCAATGCCCCTGAGCTTCCCGCGGACAGCACACAGTCCGCATCCCCGTCCGCTACTGCTTTGATTGCGCGAACGATGGACGAATCCTTCTTGCGGCGTATCGCCATCACCGGCGCTTCGTCACACTCGATAAGCTCGGTAGTCGCAAACACACTGCAGCGTGCGGAATCTATGTTCAACTCCCGAATACTGTCTTTGATTAACTTCTCATCGCCGAAAAGTAGAAAATGCGCGTCCTCGCCCACAAGCTTAAGCGCGCCGGATACTCCCGACATCACGGCCTCGGGGGCATTATCGCCGCCCATTACATCTATCGCCAATCGCATGACGTCGTATTCCTCCAACTCCATAAAGCGGCGCTGCCGCCTCTAAATTTTGTGTAAGCCAACGCCGATCCTAAAGCTCTCGCCTTTTTGTATAACGCGAAAGCCTCAGGATCGGTAAAACTTGACATGGCTCTAATTACTTCTTCGCCTTATCGTCCTTTTTAATGACCTGCTCGCCATCATAATAACCGCAGCTCTTGCATACGGTATGCGAGGGCTTCAGCTCGTGGCACTGCGGGCATTCGGAAAGGTTCGGCTGTTCAAGCACGAAATTGCTCGACCTGCGGGAGTCTCTCCTTGCTTTGGATGTTTTTCTCTTCGGTACTGCCATGATTACACCTCCTTATCTTCGTTCTGCAGCTGCAGCAGCACAGAGAATGGGCTGTTGCAGTTGACCATAGAGCAGCTGCATGTTTCTTTGTTCAGATTCACTCCGCACTTTGGGCACAACCCCTTGCAGTCTTCGCTGCAAACATTGACAAGCGGCAGGTTCAAAAGCATATTGTCCGTAACCGCCTGCAAAAGATCGATGCTGTCCCCGCAGTATTCGTAGCTTTCCTCGTCATTTTGGACGCCCGACCTTATGAACCGCTCCGAAAAATCAAAGCTTATCACATCCGTGAACGGAAGGTCGCAGCGCGCACACCTTGCAAAATAGTGTCCCGTGAAATTGCCGGACACCGTGAAGGCCTTGCCGTCAAACGAGAATACGCCGTTCAAGCTTGCCTCGTCGGTAAAGTGAACCGTGGCGCCGTTGAACTCGATGTCGTCAAGCATGCCGCTCCATGAGAAGGGAAATACCTCCCCAACAAGCTTCAATGCTCGGTTCACCGAAATCTCCATAATCTACTCCTTAAGCCAAATGGTATTTTACATATTTTGTTTGCGTTTGTCAACCTAAATCTTGACAAGTTTGCCGATATTCCTTCCAAAGTACGGCATATATTTTCCACTCTCGGCAAAACCGTATTATTATCCCATAGTCTATCGCCTGTTCTGCCGATTAGCTTGCGCCTTTGCCGGCGGAACAAGATGCTCTCTGCCGTATCCGATGAGATCCTCCCTGCCGCAAGCCTTGAGCGCCTTCCTTATCGCGGCAAAGTTTGACGGAAGATAGTACTGCATGAGCGCACGCTGCATACGCTTCTCCTCCTCTGTCCGGGGAACGTATACCTCCTGCATCGTCCTCGGATCAAGCCCTGTGTAAAACATGCAGGTTGACACGGTACCCGGCGTGGGGTAGAAATCCTGAACCTGCTGCGGCTTATGCCCGCTTTTTTTCAGATACACCGCAAGCTCGACAGACTCCCAAAGCCCACACCCCGGATGTGAACTCATCAGATAAGGCACTACATACTGTTGCTTGCCTATCCGCTGATTCATCTCATCATACTTTTCAAGAAAGCACTCATACAGCTCATGGCTTGGCTTGTTCATGTAGTATAGCGTTCGTTCCGAGATATGCTCCGGAGCTATCTTGAGCTGTCCGCTGACGTGATATCTGCACAGCTCCTCCAAGAAGCTGTCATCCTTGTCATACAGCACATAGTCGTAGCGTATCCCCGAACGCACAAATACCTTCTTTACCCCTTTTATGCTTCTGAGCCGTCGAAGGAGCTTCACATAGTCCTCGTGTGATACTACAAGGTTTGGACATGGCTTGTAGCCAATGCATTGTCTGTCGGGACACACGCCGCTTTTCAGCTGTTTGGGGCAAGCAGGCTGCCTAAAGTTTGCGGTAGGCCCTCCGACGTCATGAATATAGCCCTTGAATCCCTCGCGGCGCGTCATCTTCACAGCTTCATTCACTATGGAATCATGGCTTCTTGCCTGAATCACCCTTCCTTGATGAAAGGTGAGCGCACAGAAATTGCAGCCGCCATAGCAGCCTCGCACGGAAGTTAGGGAGAACTCCACCTCGTCCAACGCGGGGATGCGCTCATGGTACTGCGGATGCGCCTTGTAGCTATAAGGCAGCGCGTATATGGCGTCAAGCTCGTCGCTGCTCATGGGCTGCTGTGGCGGATTTGCCACTAAATACCCCTTCTCATGCGCTTGGCACAGCCGCTTACCCCTCACCGCGTCCTGTTCATGTGCCTGCTGCTTGAACGCTTCAGCGTACATACGCTTGTTTGTCGCAACTTCGGTGAAAGAGTGCAGCTTGATGCAATCCCGCACCTCGTCCTCATCACTTGTGCGTATGCAAGTACCGCGAATGTGCGTAAGCTCCTTTATGTCCTTTCCTTCATCCAAGCGCTCGGCTATCTCAACGATAGGGTTTTCGCCCATGCCGTAAACAAGCATGTCCGCTCCCGAATCGTAAAGTATCGAATGCCTGACCTTATCGTCCCAATAATCGTAATGCGCGAAGCGTCGAAGGCTTGCCTCTATCCCGCCGATAATTATCGGTACATGCGGGTATGCCTGCCTTATTCTGTTTGAATAGACTACCGTTGCTCTGTCAGGGCGAGTGTCGCCCCTCCCGCCCTCGCTGTAAACGTCCTCGCTGCGTCTGCGCTTTGCCGCGGTATAATGATTGACCATCGAATCTATGTTGCCAGCGCTGACGAGAAAAGCAAGCTTCGGCGCTCCGAATGCCTTAAAATCGTCAATACCGTGCCAATCAGGCTGCGCTATAACCCCGACCGAGTAGCCCCTGCTTTGTAAAACCCTTGAAATTATCGCGGTGCAAAAGCTCGGATGATCCACATACGCGTCTCCGCTTACGAAAACAAAATCAAGCCCCCGCGCTGTTGGGGACTTGTTGTCTCCTCCCGAAAGAGGCGGTATGCTTGTTATTGGTTTCCTGCTTGTCATTTTCGCCCTATGTCCTCGGATTCACCGACATCCTCGGAATCGTCAATATCCTCAATATCCCCCGCAAGGTTCGTGCTGCTTAGGTCGTCGCCCGGGTTTGTATGAACTGTCGAAGGCATAGGTCTACTTGGACTCACCGTGTCAACAGCCGCCTTAGGCTCAACCCTTCTCTCACGCTCGGCAGGCGGTTCAGCCTTTTTTGCCTCTTCAAAGGTATCCGGTGCTTCGTCCTTTGGCCTGGCTTCGTATACAACTCTTTTTTTCGACACAATGGGGCTTTCTGGCAAGCTGTCTACCGACCTTGGAGGTTCAGCCTTTAGCTGTTCCACTCTGTCCGACAGCCTGTTTATTGTCTCGGTCATTTCCTTTCGTTCGGTCTGCATCCTCAAAATCGAATCGATGACCTCGTCCAAAAAGGAATCGACCTGCTCCATGTCATAGCCGAAGAAGGCCCGCCTGAATACTTTATCGGAAATGTCCTCGGCTCTGACTATCATACGTTGCCGTCGAAGTAACCCTCGTCAGGCTCATTGCTGATAACATCGACGCTCTTTGGGGAGAACGCGAAAATACAGCGGGCAACTTTTGTGGCCTTACCGTTTAGAGCATAGACCGCACCCGTCAAAAAGTCAAATATGCGCTGAGCAATCTGAGGATCGACTTCCTCAACGTTGACGATTACAGGTCTGCCCGACTTGAGATTGTCTATCACGCTCTGTGCATCGTCATAGCTCATTGGATGGTATACCACCATCTTCATCGCTGAAGCATTCGGGATAGCGTTCTCGATGGCCTCCGCCTCGTTGGAGGCGTCACGCTTGCGTGGGCGTTCACGCTCCGCTCTCGGTGCGCGTTCCTCTACAACTTCTTCTTCAACAACATCGTCCTCGTCACCGCGTTCGATGCCTATCAAATCAAAAAACCTGTTCTTAGCGTTCATGTTCCCTCCTGCGCTACATCATTGGTCTCGGACCGAAAATAGACGTCCCAACCCTAACAAGGGTCGAGCCCTCCTCTATGGCTGTTTCGTAATCATGGCTCATGCCCATTGACAGCACTGATAGCTCCATCATCGGAAAGCGTTCCCGCATCACCGACATAAGCTCTTTCATATGTCGAAAATACGGCCGTGCCTGCTCAGCATTGACCGCAGGCGGTACGCACATCAAGCCCTTCACGATGACGGAATCCATGCTTAAAGCGGCGTCCGCCAAGGCGAATAAATCATCCTCGCATACTCCGCTCTTTTGTGTCTCGTCTCCAATGTTGACCTGAAGAAGTATGCCCTGCTTTACATCGTGTCGCTGTGCATATTCATTCAGCTTAACGAGAGCGTCAAGCCTGTCAACAGACTCGATCAAATCCACGCTGCCACATATATATTTTATCTTATTCGTCTGCAAATGTCCAATGAAATGAACTCCGCATCCCCGTTGTTTATAGAAAGTTAACTTTTTTGTCAGCTCCTGTGCATGGTTCTCTCCCACCAAGTCAATGCCTGCATCAAGCGCCTCCGCTATCCTTTCAGGCTCTACATACTTAGTGACGGCCATCAAAGTGACTTCATCCGCACTTCTTCCCGAACGCTCACAAGCTCTTTGGATGTTGGCCTTAACCTCGGCCACCCTCTCCCCTATGTTCATTAGCCTCCCTCGCTTCCACTTGAGCCGCTGTCAGTCGCGGTATCTTCCGTACTGCTCTTATGATACTCATATCGCAAATGCTCCGTCAGCACGATAGCCTCGTTTTGTGCCTCGATTATGGCTTTTGTCTCGTCTGCCGCAAGTATGTTTACCGCAATCGGAACGTAGGCGTTGCCTGACTTTATGTACACAGTTGGTACGCCGTCGATATACATAATGGCGTCCAAATTGCAGCTGACGCCCGTCGCCCCCGCCCTCACCTCTATGCTGAGTTTTCGAATTGAAAGCACTTCGTAAACATCGGATGGCACCTCAAGTACATAAATGACGCTGTCGGCGTTTACCTTCTCGCTTATGCACTGAACATTGTAGGTCTTTTCCTCGCCCTTGATGTTGACGTCGTAGTACTTTCCAACCGAAAGTCTGTTAGGTGAATCTGAGCTTTCCGTAAACGCCAAATACCATGTGTCGGAAAACACTATCCGATAAAGATAGTCGCTTCCGAAGCTCGGTGCTGATGAGGCGTTTATAACCTTGGAAATGAGCGTCGCGGTAAGCTGATCCAGCTTTAGGGATTCCTCATAGCTGTCTATGAAAAAGCTGATATAGCCCGCCTGTGTTTGGTTGTATAAAACTGTTGCGCCTATCTGCGCGTACTTCGTTGAAAGTCTCGACAGTGTTTCGGTCAATACTGTATCGGCTGTGACGGCCGTTAAGAGATACTCCCTGCGCGACACAAGCAGTCCCGAAAGCCTTTGCTCAAGGCTGCGCAAGGTTACTCCGTCCGCGTTTATCATAGCGTCAAGAACATAGTCGATCTGATTGTTTAGGTCTATGAGGTCCGCGGGCAGCTCCTCCGTTCCGGACTGGCTTTGCAGTAAAACAAGCTGTTGTGAATATGCCGACTGTTCGTCATCCACCCATGCCGAGAACTGCGTTTCATAGCCCCTTGAGTAGATTGTCGCAATCTCCTGACCTACATTGACATAGTCGCCCTCGCCCACTGCAAATCGCAGCTGATATATGTCCGACTGCGACACCACGGCCTCTTGGCGGATTACGACTGCGCTTGCCTCGAAGTTGCTAACTATACTGTCCGCCTTGAGCTTGCCGCTCGATGGATTCAGTATCAAATAGACCATACCCATTGTTGCGACAATCAAAACAATCACGAACGCGATAAACACGCCGCGACGTCTTCTTATGGCTTGTTCCTTAGTCCGCTTTGCCTTCGCCATCCTGTCGAACCTCGTAACCCTTCTTCTGCGATACTCCGTTTTGACGGTCGAAATTCTCTTGGTTCTTCGCAAGATACAGCCTGAACAGCATATCAGCGTCCATGCCGCTTCTTATGCACATGGATATAAAGAAGTGCAAAACATCTACAAGCTCACCGTTGATGGCGTCCCTGTCCAACGGACGAGGGTTTTTCCACCACTTGTAGTTAAGCTCGTTTAATAGCTCGGTCAACTCGTCAATGGCTGCCAATATATCCTTCTGCATCCATGTCTCGTAATCGAATCTTAGCTGTCTTCTTGTGCTGATGTCCTCATCCAATGCCTGCTGCATTGAAAATATTGTCTCAAGCTTGTCCATGCTTCTCCCAAAAAGCCTCCATCGCGGCGCGCATATCGCCCTCAATCGCGCCTACCCTTCCGACCGCTGAGAACGAAAGTCTGTCAGGATTGAGAACCTCATGAGCCACCGCTTCTGTTTGCTCCATTGTAACACAATCGATAGCGGAAAGGGTAGCCTCAAATGAATATTCTTTGTCTTGTAAAAGTAAACATTTTCCGATGGCGTTCATATGGCTGGACGTGGACTCGAATCCCAAGACATAGCTGCCCTTGAGCTGCTCCTTACACCTGTGCAGCTCTTCCTCGCTTATCCCGTTATCTATAACCTTTTCAAGCTCCTCTATCATGAGCTTTAAGACCTTGACAGCCTGCTTGTCGCCCGAACCCGCATAGGCGCACATACAGCCTATACCCCTATATGCCATTGGGTAGGTGTACACCGAGTATGCAAGTCCCATCTGCTCCCTTATTCTTTGAAACATACGGCTGCTCATGCTTCCGCCTATCACGTTCGACAACACCGCGAGCGCATAGTACTCTCGGCTGCCCAAGGGATACCCCGGAAATGTCATGCAGATATGCACCTGCTCGTTGTCCTTCTCGGCAAAGCCCACGCGCATTCCGCGTTCGGGCTTATGCTCTGCCGCCGCTTTTCTCGACCCCGAAGCGACCTTGCCGAAGCTCTCATCAATAAGTCTTTCAAACTCTTGCTCATCAAAGCTGCCCGTGCAGCATACCACCATGTTTTCGGCGGTATAGTGCGTTGCCATATATTCACGCATTTTGGCCTTGTCGAATGACCTTATGGTTTCCTCCGTCCCCAATATCGGACGCATCAGGCTTGAGTTCTCAAAGAACAGGGCTGAACCCATTTCAAAGACCAAGTCCTCGGGGTTGTCGAAGGTCATGTAAATCTCCTCGCAGACAACGCCCTTTTCGCGCTCAGTGGCTTCCTCCTCAAATTTGCTTTCAAGCAATAAATCGGCCAAGATGTCCACCGCCTGCCCTATATGCCTGTCCATGACCTTGGCATAGAAGCAGGTGCATTCCTTTGCGGTAAAGGCGTTGAGGTTGCCCCCTATGCTGTCCATCTCTACCGCGATATCGGTTGCGCTGCGTCTTTCGGTACCCTTGAACAACATATGCTCGATGAAATGAGAGATGCCCGAATTGTTCTCGTCCTCAAACACTGAACCCGCGTTCACCCAAACGCCCACTGAAACCGACCTGACGCCTTCCATCTGTTCCGTGACTACCCTAAGTCCGTTCGACAGGGTCTTGATCTTAATCATTTTTACTCCTTAGATATTGTGATAGCTTAGTTTTACACCGAATTCTCTAAATAATCCAAAAGTCTAAAAGGAGCGCAACGCTGATAAGCCGTTACGCCCCAAAGCTATGACCTGATTATTACCTATCGGACTTGGGGCCGTCATCGGGAAGCAAATCCTTCCTTGTGAGGCTTATCTTGCCCGTCTTGGAGTCAATCTCTATGACCCTTACCATGACCTTGTCGCCCATGTGCAGGACGTCCTCGACCTTGGCAATGCGCTCTCTTGCAATCCTGGAGATGTGCAGCAGACCATCCTTGCCCGGCGTCAGGTTGACAAACGCGCCAAAGTCCTTGATGCCCACAACAGTTCCGTAGTACACATCACCGACTTCAATATCCTTGACGATACCGTCGATTATGCGCTTCGCTTCCGCCGCTGCCTGCGCGTCGGGAGAAGCGATATAGACTGTTCCGTCGTCCTCGATGTCAATCTTGACGCCGGTGTCGGCAATAATCTTGTTGATGACCTTGCCGCCCGAACCAATGACCTCACGAATCTTGTCAGGATGAATTGAGAAGGTGATGATGCGCGGCGCGTAGCGTGACAGCTCTGCTCTCGGCTCGGAAATGGTCTCGGCCATCTTGTCAAGGATGAACAGTCTGCCCTTCCTTGCCTGCTCCAATGCGCGGGTAAGAATCTCGCGGTCAATACCCTTAATCTTTATGTCCATCTGAATGGCTGTGATGCCGTCCTTGGTGCCTGCGACCTTGAAATCCATATCGCCCAAGAAGTCCTCAAGCCCTTGAATATCGGTCAGTATCGCAAGGTTTCCGCTCTCAACGTCCTTGATGAGACCCATTGCGACGCCCGCGACAGGCTTCTTGATGGGTACGCCCGCGTCCATGAGTGCAAGTGTGCTCGCGCAGATGGAAGCCTGAGAGGTGGAACCATTGGAGCTGATAACCTCGGAAACAAGACGCATACAATAGGGGAACTCCTCCTCACTGGGAAGAACCGGCTCCAATGCGCGCTCTGCCAACGCCCCGTGACCGATCTCACGGCGACCCGGGCTCCTCACGGGGCGGGTCTCGCCGGTGCTGTATGGGGGCATATTGTACTGATGCATGTAACGCTTGCTGTCATCCAAAGCGATGCCGTCAAGTATCTGAGCCTCGGAAATGGTGCCGAGGGTGGCGATAGTCATAACCTGAGTCTGACCCCTTGTGAACACTGCGCTGCCGTGCGGACGCTCAAGCAGTCCAACTTCACACCAAATGGGGCGAATCTCGTCCTGTGCTCTGCCATCCGGACGGATCTTCTTGTTGATTATCTTGTCACGCATGACTTCCTTAGTCATGTTATACAGGATGGCGTCAACGTCCTTTGCGTCATCGGGGTATTCCTCGGCAAACGCGGCACGGGTCTCCGCCTTGACCTGCTCGGTACGCGCCTCGCGTTCCTGACGGTCGAAGGTGTCCATCTGCCAAACAACCTTATCATAGGCGAACTCGCGAACCTTTGCAGCAAGCTCCGCATTGGGCTGATGAATTACAACCTCAATCTTTTCCTTGCCGCAGTCAGCCTGAACCTCGGAGATGAACGCAACGATCTTCTTGATCTCCTCGTGCGCGAACATGATAGCTTCGAGCATCTCGCTCTCGCTTATCTCCTGTGCGCCCGCCTCAACCATCATCACGGCGTCCTTAGTGCCGGCCACAGTCAGGCTCAGAACGCTCTTTTCGCGCTGCTCGGTGTCGGGGTTGATAATATACTCTCCGTCGATCATGCCGACGGCAACCGCGCCGATAGGCCCCATGAAGGGTGCGTTTGAAATCGACAACGCGGCGGAAGCGCCATTCATTGCCAATACTTCGGGCGAACAGTCCTGATCCACGGACAGTACGGTTGCTATGACCTGAATGTCATTGTAGAATCCCTTGGGGAACAGAGGACGAAGCGGCCTGTCGATAAGCCTGCAGGTTAGGATTGCCTTCTCTGAAGGACGTCCCTCGCGCTTTATGAACCCGCCGGGAATCTTGCCCACAGAGTACATCTTCTCTTCGAACTCAACGCTGAGCGGCAGAAAGTCCACGCCGTCACGCGGCGCCTTCGCCACGGTTGCGCAGACCAGAACGGCCGTACCACCGCAGCGCAGCAGGCAGGAACCGCCCGCTTGCTCGGCATACTTGCCTGCTTCGATCGTTGTCTTGCGACCGCCGATCACTGTTTCATAAGTCTTTGGTGTCATTTTCTTTTTTCCTCTTTATCTTCATTTATTATTGCCACTATTATTCATCCGAAAAACAAGCAACAAAAATTGAGGCGGGTTTTAATCCCCGCCCCTTGCTTTATTTCCTCAGATTCAAGCTTGCGACTATCGCTCTGTAACGTTCGATGTCTTTCTCCTTCAGGTAATTGAGAAGTCCGCGCCGCTGACCAACCATCTTCAGCAAACCACGCCTTGAATGGTGATCCTTCTTGTTGACCTTGAGATGCTCGTTAAGGTGATTGATGCGCTCGGTGAGGAGTGCTATCTGTACCTCGGGGGAACCGGTGTCGCCCTCATGCAGTGCGTGCATGGCGATGATTTCTTGCTTTGTCATTTTCTTACTCCTTTTTATTCATATCCCTGCAAACTGAGCATAGCGTTGGAGATTCGCTTCACTAAGCAAGCAGTTTAACAACAGTCAGCATACCACGTTTTTCAGCGGTTGTAAACCTTTTTTTGCCCGTTTTCAAATATTTTTTTCGTCTGCTCGATATCCGCGCCTATCTGAGTTTTCAGTTCATTCACACTCTCAAACTTGATGTCGTCACGCAGCTTTTCAAGCATCTCAACCCTTAACTCTCTCTCGTATAAATCCCGATGAAAGCCTATAATATGCGTTTCAACGCTTCGATTCGTCCCGTCAAATGTTGGATTTCGTCCCACGTTTGTCACTGCGCAGTACCTTTGTCCGTCAATCAGAGCGGCCGTCGCATAGACCCCGTCCTGCGGCATTACCTGCTTTTCGCAGTCGATGTTCGCGGTTGGGTAGCCTATCCTTCTGCCTATTCCGCGGTTGGCTATCACCTTGCCGCAGAGCGTGTACGGAGTCCAAAGCATACGCTTTGCTTCCTGCATATCCCCCGCCTTTATAGCGGCTCTTATCCTTGAGCTTGAAATAGGTTCGTCTTTGTACATGATGGGGTCAATCACGGTGACGCCAAAGCCCAGCTCTTTGCCCAATTCGCGCAAAAGCTCGGGAGTTCCGCGCCCTCCTTGACCGAAGCTGTAATTGAATCCCACAAAAATGTCATCGACCCTGTTGTCATAGCGCGCAAGCAAGCCTTTGATGAAGTCCTCTGGCTCTGTCTCCGCCATGCTTTTAGTAAAGGGAACCATGTCAATGACGTCGCATTCGAGTGCTTTAATCCTCTCCACGCGCTGTTCGTTCGTGTTGAGATACTCAAATCTGCCCTTAAACAGCTCCATGGGATGGTTTTCAAAGGTGAACACAACGGACTTTCTGCCCTGCTCACGCGCATGAAAGACGGCTGACGAAACAAGGGCGCAATGACCCAAATGCACTCCGTCAAACATCCCAAGCGCTACGACGTACCTATCCGTGTTCAATACAAATGCACCTCAAGTTTCAAATTGTTCTCGTTTACCCTTGCCACGCCCAAAAAGCTCCCGCAAGCATAGCAGCGGTAGGCCCCATCGTCAGCCCTCACAGTTGTTCCAAGGCCATTCTTTGTAGGCGTCAGGCGGTCATTCCCCAAAACTATCTTTGGAAGGGACGAGAGTGCGTGTTCGCAGCTTATGAGCGAACTAATTAGGCTACCGCTTTTCTTCATTTCGGCAAGCTCGGCTATACTGTAAGCCTCGTCCAAATCGAAGTCGCCCGAGCTTTCTCTAAGCAGGAAGGACATGTGGGCCGGGACCCCCGCATATCGTCCCATATCGTCGCACAGGGTACGAACGTAGGTGCCTCTTGAGCATTCCACCCGCAGAAGGAAGCGGTTTCTGCCTGTCGTTTCAATAAGCTCATGCGAAAAGAGATCGATCTCTCGCCGCTTTTCGGGGGCAGACTTACCCGCCAAAGCTATGTCGTAGAGCTTTTGTCCATTATATTTCAGCGCCGAATACATCGGCACGGTCTGCATCACCCTGCCTCTGAGCTTTGGCAGCAGGCTCTCCACCATTTCGCGTGTTACAACCCCGTCTGAGCTTTCGCACACCCTGCCCGTTGCGTCTTGCGTATCGGTGGAAGCGCCGAAGCAAATCTCATAGATATACTTCTTTCGCTTATCAACAAGGTAATCAAACAGTCTTGTCGCTCTGCCGACGCAAACGGGAAGCACTCCCGACGCCGCGGGGTCAAGCGTACCCGTATGCCCCACCCTCTTTAGGTCGAACAGCCGTCTTATATCGACTACGACGTCGTTTGACGACATGCCCGGGGGCTTTAGGACGACAACTACTCCGTCCATATTCCTTGCTTCTTCATCTCGGATATTACAACTTCCTCAAGCATACTCTTTGCTTCTTCGAGTTTCATTTTCAAAACGCAGCCGGAGGCTCGCATATGCCCTCCGCCGTCGAACATCTGCATAACCTTTGCAACATCGAAATCATGCTTGGATCTCATGCTCACGCGAAGCTCACCGTCTTTATCGTCACGGATGAGGCAGGCTGTCTCCACGCCTTCAACATCGCGCATCATATCGATTACACCTTCACAGTCAACGCCGCTCGCATTCACGGAGTCCATCTGTTCGTTCGACAGCGTTGCCATTGCGAACAGTCCGTCGCACATAATCTGCATACCGCTCATCACTATGCCTAAAACCCGCACCCGCGAAAGTCGCTTTGTTCGAAACAGTCTGCGGTTAAGCTCGGGCAAATCAAAGCCGCACTCCAATAGATCCCCGCTTATTCTGAACGTGTCCGGCTCGGTCGCCGCATAAGCGAAGTTACCTGAGTCGGTGGCTATCGCAGTAAACAGGCATTCCGCCATGTCGCGGTCAATCTCCGCCCCGATACGCCGAATCACCTTGTACATGAGTTCTCCGGTTGCAGCTCTGCGCTCGACCAGATTGACGTCTGCGAACATGGGATTCGTTCTGTGATGATCGATACTGAGCGAAGGTTTGCGGTTTGCAAACAGCTCTGGCATACCCGTTCTGCTTTCATCGGCGCAGTCGATAAAGATTACAGCATTAAAAGGCTGCGCCAAAGCGGGCAGCCTGAACTCTGATGAGTTATGCATAAACGACAGATACTGCGGTACAGGGTCAACGCAAACAAGCTGTGCCGACTTACCAAGCTTTTTAAGTGCCGCATACAGCGCAAGCGCGGAACCCATGGTGTCCCCATCGGGCGATATATGCGAGACCAACAGAAACCCGTCGTTCTTCTCTATGAAGCTTGCTGTTTCATCAAGTATTTTCATCGTCGTCCTGATGCAAGCTGTTGATTATGGAAGCTATCCTCGCGCCATACGCTATTGACTCATCGGCGACAAACTTGAAGGACGGAATCCTGCGTATCTGCATACGCTGTCCTACCTCGTGCGCTATAAAGCCAGAAGCATGGTTCAACGTCTTTATAGCCTCCTTCATCGCCTCCGCGTCGTCATAGACAGATATATGCACCTTGGCATATTTCATGTCCTGAGACACCTCCACCGCCGTGACCGAGGTCATGGCGGGGATGCGCGGATCCTTCATGTCAAATATGATGGCGCTGAGCGTCTTTTTGACCTCTTCGTTTAAGCGTTCTTCACGAACCTGTGACATAGTCTCTCCTTACCGCTTGACCTCCTCGGTGACATACGCTTCTATCACGTCGCCCTCGATTATGTCGTTAAAGCGTTCAATATTGATACCGCACTCATAGCCGTCCATGACTTCCTTAACATCGTCCTTGAAACGTCTGAGTGACCCTATCTTGCCGTCATGCAGAACTATGCCGTCTCTGACGACACGCACCTGCGCCGACCTTGTAATCTTTCCCTCGGTGACCATGCATCCCGCGATAACGCCAACGCCTGACACTCTGAATATACTCCGGACGGAAGCTTTGCCAAGCTCGACGTCCTGATACACAGGCTTGAACATGCCCTTCATGGCGTTCTCGATATCCTCAATCGCGCTGTAAATGACGCGGTATGTGCGCACATCGACGTTCTCACGCTCTGCCGCAACCTTTGCCTGCGCGTCGGGACGCACATTGAAGCCGATTACGATAGCGTTGGACGCGGACGCAAACATGATATCCGAACCCGTTATCGCGCCGACCGCTCCGTGTATGCACCTTACGCGCACCTCTTCGTTGGACAGCTTCTCCAATGCTTGACGCACTGCTTCCACCGAGCCTTGAACATCCGCCTTGATGATGACATTCAGATCCTTCAGCTCGCCTTCCGCCATCTGATTGAACAGATCATCCAAGGAGACCTTCTGAGTGATTTTAATCTGCTCGGCTCTCTGTCTGTCTATGCGCTCCTGAGCAACCTGACGGGTGAGCTTCTCGCCGTCCGCGACGATAAGCGAATCCCCGGATACAGGAACGGAGTTAAAGCCCACAACCTCGACAGGGATCGAAGGTCCCGCGCTCGTGATAAACTTGCCCTTGTCGTCCACCAACGCACGCACTCTGCCGTAAGCGGAGCCAGCCACGATGGGGTCGCCCTTCTTCAAGGTGCCGTTCTGAACCAATACGGTTGCGACAGGCCCTCTGGACTTGTCAAGCTTCGCCTCGATAATTGTACCCTTTGCGGTACGATTCGGGTTCGCCTTAAGCTCAAGCACATCGGATTGCAGCAGTATCATCTCAAGCAGGCTGTCAAGATTGATATGCTTCTTCGCTGAAACCTCCACGCAGATAGTATCTCCGCCGTACTCCTCGCTCACAAGACTGTAATCCATAAGCTGACGCTTGACCCTCTCGGGATCGGCATTCGGCCTGTCTATCTTGTTAATGGCTACAATGATCGGGACATTCGCGGCCTTGGCATGGTTGATTGCCTCAATCGTCTGCGGCATGATACCATCGTCCGCCGCCACAACCAATACGACCACGTCCGTGACCTGCGCACCCCTTGCGCGCATGGATGTGAACGCCTCATGACCCGGAGTATCGATAAAGGTTATCTGCCTTCCGCTGCAGGTTACGGTGTACGCGCCTATATGCTGCGTAATGCCGCCGGCCTCGCCCTCGGTGACGCGGCTCTTTCGGATAGCGTCCAGCAGTGAGGTCTTGCCGTGATCGACGTGACCCATGATGGTAACTACCGGCGGGCGCTCAACCAAATCCTCTTCCTTGTCGGCGTCGTTCGCGGTGTCCTCAAGCACTTCCTCATAGGTCTTGGCTATGTTCTGCTCCAAGGCTATCCCAAACTCATTTGCGATAAGCTCGCAGGTGTCGAAATCAATCTCCTGATTGATGGTAGCCGCTATGCCAAGGAGGAACAGCTTCTTGATTATCTCCGCCGCGGGCTTACCAATCTTCTCGGACAGAGCCTTGATGGAAATGGTTTCGGTGGTTATGACTGCCTTTTCAATGACCACGGGCTCAGGCCTGCGCTGCTGCATCTGCTTGCGCTTTTTCCTGCCCTGCACTGTGTCATCGTCCCACGCCGTTGCGCTCGGGCCCACTTCCTTGAGCTGAGCCTTCTTGTTCTTGGACTTCTTGTCCTTATCGTAACCGCGCTGACCGCCCTTGTCGTTGACTCTCGGCTTGTCGTTTACGCCCGTTACAACAACCGCCCTGGTATTGCTGCCCCATCCTTCGGGCTTGGCGCTGTTGGTCTGCGGCCTTGGCGCTCTGTTGTCCGTCGTTCTCGGCGGTCTTGAATCGTTCTCCGGTCTGCGCGTCTGTGTCTGAGTGTTGCCGCTCGTTCTCGGCTCTCTCGGCGTACGCTGTTCATACGGCTTGCGAGCCTCGCCTGTCGCAGCTGTTCTGATGTTATCAACAGGCTTGGCGGGCTTATGAACTTCGTTCTCCACGGTTTGCACCGGCTCTGACTTTTCGGTAACGGCTTTAGCCTTGACAGTCTCCGACTCCTTGGCGGTTACAACCGTCTCGGCTTTTTCGGGAGCGGGTTGCTCCTGTGGCGTCTCGGCTTTCATCTCGGGGACAGCCTCCTCCTTGCGCACGGATTCCGCCTCGGAAGCGGGTTCCGCCTTGGGAGCCGATTCAATGTGAGGCTCGTCGGGAGTTTCATCCTCTCCGCCAACATGAACGGCAAGATCACCATCGGAATTCAAAATCTGCTGTAAGCGCTCAGCTCTAAGCTTCTCCTGAAGCTCCTTTCGCGCCTGACGCTCCTTGTCTATAAGTCGGCTCTCGCCCGCTTTCGCGGCAGACAAAAGCTGAGAGACGCTCTCCTTGCTTGTCGTAAGCTCCTGCATGAGCTGCTGTGCGCCTTCCTTAATCTGCCTTGCGGCTTCCATAAACGTACTTGCCATAACTACCCCCGTTCCTTAAAACGCCTGCGCGTTTAAGATTAATCTTTTGAAGTTCTCGTCCGTTACCGCCATAACCTTCCTTGAGTCCTTGCCTATCGCTTTGCCCATGTTTTCTACGAAAATCAATGGTACATCATGGCTGTGGCACATATCGGTATATTTCTTTTTGGTATTCTCCGACGCCGCCGAATCGAGCGCCACAAGCTTGGCTTGCCCGCCTCTTACCAAGGTCTCACAGGCAACATCTCCGCTTTTGCATTTGCCCGCCTTCATACAAAGGCCGAGCGCCCCGCTAAGTCTGTCCGTCACCCATCGCCTCTTTCAGTCGCAACAGCAATTCGGGGCTTGCGGGCGCCTCAAGAGCGCGTTCAATGGCCTTGGATTTCAACGCCTTGTTCAGGCATTCCTCCTTGCGGCAGATATACGCGCCTCGCCCGTTGCACTTGCCCGTCGGATCAACAACAAGCTTTCCATCCGCCGTTTTGACGATTCTTATGAGATCTCTTTTCGGCTGCATAATGCGACATGCTACACACATTCGCATTGGAATTTTCTTCACTAAGGACTATTCCTCCGTATCTTCTTCGATGGGATCGGTCATAATCATGGTAGCCTGTGAGCTGCTCTTGATGTCGATCTTCCACCCTGTAAGCTTGGCGGCCAGCCTTGCGTTCTGACCCTCCTTGCCTATTGCCAGGGAAAGCTGTGAGTCGGGCACTATAACCCTTGCCGCCTTCTCTTCTTCGTTTATGTAAACCATAAGCACCTTCGCGGGGCTTAGCGCCTTTGCGATGTAGACTGCGATATCGCTGTCCCACTCGATAATGTCTATCTTCTCGTTATGCAGTTCCTCAACTATCCTTGTTACCCTGCATCCGCGCTGACCTACGCAGGAGCCAACCGCGTCAACCTGCGGATCTGTTGAGAACACAGACACCTTGGTTCTGAAGCCCGCTTCCCTTGCGATAGCCTTGATCTGAACCACGCCGCTTGCAATCTCTGGAACTTCAAGCTCAAACAAGCGCTTAACAAGCCCGGGATGAGTTCTTGAAACCACCACCTGCGGACCCTTGTTGTCCTTTCTGACCTCAAGCACATATACCTTGATGCGGTCGCTGTTCTCGTACACCTCTCCGGGGATAGTCTCTCCCGCGGTCAGTATGCCGTCGGTACGACCGAGTTCCACAAAGACGTTTCCCTTTTCGACGCGCTGAACGATAGCGGTAAGAATTTCCGCTTCCTTCTCAACGTACTCCTCATAGATTATACCGCGCTCGGCTTCGCGTATCCTTTGACGCACGACCTGCTTGGCTGTCTGAGCCGCGATTCTGCCGAATCCCTTCGCGTCAGCCTCCACCTCAAGCACGTCGCCTTCCTGATACAGGGGATTTATACGCTTAGCCTTCTCAAGCGAAACCTCCGATGTGGGGTCGTTTACCTCCTCAACAACGGTCTTGGACGCGAAAATCTTTATCTCACCCGTATCCGCGTTTATCTCGGCTCTTACATTGCCGTTTGTGTTATAGTTTTTCTTGTACGCGACTATCAAAGCTGATTCGATGGCCGAAATCAGTATCTCCTTGCTTATTCCGCGTTCCTTCTCCAGATCTGCCAGAGCCGACATAAATTCTGAATTCATTATAGTTTCCTTTCCCTTTTCTCGTCCGTATTCTTTTAGCGTTTCTCTAAAACCTTATGTAAGGTTTGACCAACGCGACTTCTTTCTTCGAAAAGCCCACCTCTTCATCATCGTCTGTGACGATAGTAAAGCCGTCCTCATCGTAGGAAGCGAGCGTACCCACCCAGACCTTCTTTTGCATAAACGGCTTGTAGAGCTTAACTTCCAATTCCGCGCCCATGTTGCGCTCATAATCCTTGTCCAGCTTCAACGGGCGATCTATTCCCAAAGAGGATACCGCAAGCGTATAGCTCTGCTCTATCGGATCCTTCTCGTCAAGGATTGGCTCGACCGCACGGCTGACCTTCTCGCAGTCATCTATCGAAACTCCGCCCTCCTTGTCAATATAGAGGGTCAGTGTCCAAGCTCCGTACTCTTTGACGAACTCCACCTCGTACAGCTCGTACCCAAGTTCCGTTACAATACCCTTCAACAGCGCTTCGCAAGTCTCGGCAGTGTTCAAATCAAAACCTCCAAACAAGTTCCTTGTCCGTTCAAAAGAAAGGAGCGGGCTTTTCCCACTCCTAAAACGTCCACATCCAACACGGCAATTATAACACAGCATACCACGCATTGCAAGCATTATTTATCAATAATTTGCCCGAAAATACTCCGTTTTATCTCGGCGCGAACTGTGTTGTGGCATAATGCGCCAAGGCAATGCATGAAAGGCAGGCTGCGACTATCAATACCCCAAGTCCGTAAGGCTCCACAGCGGTTATGATGAAGCTCAGCATCGAAAGCACTATCCCAAGTGCGAACAGTCCCGTGGCAATCTTCCCTATCCAGTCCGAGCAAGCTACAACCTTGCGTTTTAGCATAATCAAACCGCCTATCACCATCAGTATTTCCTTTATTGCGCAAACCGATACCAAGACAATGTAAATCACCTTATCGGCTCGAGCTATGCATAGGCACACCAAGGCCGCGATTTGCATCATTTTATCCGCTAATGGGTCCAGAAGCTTGCCTATCGCGCTCGTCCAATGAAAGTGTCTGGCAAGCTGTCCGTCTACGACGTCGGTTATAAAGGCTATTACATATACCGCCATAGCCGAAAGGTATTCGCCTACCATAAAGAGGTAGACGAATACCGGTACAAGCAGTATTCTGATTCCGGACAGTATGTTGGGAATGTGTCGCATTACTAAATGCTGATATCCTCCACTAATAGCTCTCTGGGCTTGGATTCATCCTCGGCGGGCTGCAAGGCCGCTTTTTCGGCTGCTTCCCTTGTCTCGAAGAACTTCATGGCCACCTGCGGGAACAGAGCGTAGCTCAATACATCCTCCTCTTGGCGGATTTGATCCTTGATCTGCTCGCGGTAGGTATCCAATTCCGGCGTCAACAAATCGGCGGGACGGCAGGTTATGACCTCATCGTCACCTATCGCCTTGCGCTGCACCTCGGGGTTAATCTCGCCGGGGAGCTTGCCGTACTCGCCGCGGAGCAGAGCCTTAGATTCCTTGGTGAAGGTCTTGTATCTGCCCATAAGCACATTGAACACCGCCTGGGTGCCGACAATTTGGCTTGTGGGGGTTACGAGCGGCGGATACCCGAAATCGCGCCTGACCACAGGAATCTCCTCGAGGACATTGTAGTACTTATCCTCGGCTTTTGCCTGCTTTAGCTGCGAAATGAGGTTCGAAAGCATACCGCCGGGAACCTGATACAGCAATGTGTTTGTATCCACGCGCAGGGACTTCGTAGAGATAAGACCCTCCTTCATCATGCGCTCGGACACGGTACGGAAGTGCTTTGCAACCTCCGAAAGGGCGTTTAGGTCGAGACCCGTATCCCTGTCGGTACCCTTTAGAGTTGCCACAAGCGGCTCGGTGGCGGGCTGCGAAGTGCCGTTGCCGAAGGGCGAAAGAGCGGTATCTACTATATCAACGCCTGCTTGCGCCGCCAAGAGATAAGTCATATCGCCCGTGCCGGTGGTGTTGTGGGTATGCAGGTGAATTGGGACGTCTACCTCGCTCTTCAAACGCGATACCAGCGAATACGCCGCGTAAGGCAGAAGAAGGTTCGCCATGTCCTTGATGCAGATGGAGTCGGCGCCCATTTGCACCAGTTCCTTTGCGAGAGCCACAAAGTAGTCCTCGCTGTGGACGGGCGAAATGGTGTAGCTTATTGCGGGTTCGCAGAATCCGCCGTACTTTTTGGTGTAGCGAATGGCCGCCTCAAGGTTTCTTGGGTCATTCAGCGCGTCGAAAATGCGAATTACGTCTATGCCGTTCTCAATAGCCTTGCGGACAAACGCCTCAACGACGTCGTCTGCATAATGCTTATAGCCCAAGATGTTCTGTCCACGAAACAGCATCTGAAGCTTTGTGTTCGGCAGGTGCTTTCTAAGCTGTCTCAGCCTCTCCCAAGGATCCTCGTTTAAGAACCTTAGGCACGAGTCAAAGGTAGCTCCGCCCCACATTTCAAGGGACCAGTAGCCTATCGCGTCGAGCATCTCGCAGGCGGGAAGCATGTCGGACAGCGGCATACGAGTTGCCGCAAGCGACTGATGCGCGTCACGCAGTATGGTATCGGTAATATACAATTTTGTCATTGTTTAGCCTCCTTAATGAGCGAACAGCGACAGGAACACGCCCGCAGCTATCGCGGAGCCGATGACGCCGGCAACGTTCGGGCCCATGGCGTGCATGAGCAGGAAATTCCTCGGGTTCGCCTTTTGCCCCTCGACCTGAGAGACCCTCGCCGCCATAGGTACGGCTGAAACTCCCGCTGAGCCGATGAGCGGATTGATCTTCTTCTTGAGGAAGAGGTTCATGAACTTCGCAAGCAGTACACCGCCGCAGGTTCCGCCGATGAAGGCGACAACGCCCAGACCCATAATCATGAGAGTCTGCCAGTTGAGGAAGTTCGCGGCTGTCGCGGTAGCTCCCACGGATACGCCGAGGAAGATGGTGACGATATTTATCAGCTCGTTCTGAACGGTCTTGCTGAGACGTTCAACCACTCCGCACTCACGGAATAGGTTGCCCAACATCAGGCATCCTATGAGGTTGGCGGCCGCGGGAAGCAGGAATGATACAAACACCGTTACCATGACGGGGAACAGTATTTTTTCGGCCTTAGAAACGGGCCTGAGCTGTTCCATGACAATCTTGCGTTCATTCTCGGTGGTCAGCAAACGCATGAACGGCGGCTGAATGAAGGGAACAAGAGCCATATAGGAATAGGCCGCGACCGCGATAGGTCCGAGCAGATTAGGCGCCAGCTTCGTCGCGACGAGTATCGCTGTGGGACCGTCGGCTCCTCCGATGATACCGATTGAGGCGGCTTCATTAAGCTGAAATCCGAATGCTACTGCGATGGCGAAAGCAATATAGATGCCCAGCTGCGCCGCAGCGCCCAAAAGCAAACTTTTGGGGTTTGCAATCAAGGGCCCAAAGTCAGTCATTGCGCCCACGCCCATGAAAATAAGGCAGGGGTAGATGCCCAATTTGACGCCCAAATAGAGGTAGTCGAGCAGACCCGCGCTCTTGGGGTCACTCAAAGCCGACCAGTCGATCCCAAAGGAGCCGTCTACCATAGTCTTGGCGAAATATTCGGGATGGTAGAGGTTCGCGCCGGGTATGTTGGTCAAGAGCATACCAAACGCAATGGGAACGAGCAATAACGGCTCGAACTTCTTGACTATTGCAAGATATAACAATCCGAAGCTGATGAGCAGCATGACCAACTGCAGAGGATTATCAAACAGTTGGACAAAGCCCGTAGACTTCAGGAATTCGAGTATTGATTCCCACATAGATTCAGCCCTACCCTATCGTCGCGAGTAAAGAGCCCGCTTCAACGGTGGAGCCCTTGTTTACATTCAGTCCCGTGACTTTGCCGTCGCAGGGAGCAAGGATCTCATTCTCCATCTTCATGGCCTCAAGAACCATGAGAACCTGACCTGCTTTAACGGTCTGACCTACCGTTACATTTACCTGAAGGATGTTCCCCGGCATAGGCGAGCTTACCTTTTCGCCTGCGCCTGCGGCCTTGGGAGCTGCGGGAGCGGGTGCGGGAGTCGGCGCGGCAGCCGCGGGTGCGGCGGGCGCTGCGGTCTTTACCTGATCTGCTGAGATCTCTTCGACTTCGATCTCATACTTGGTGCCGTTTACGTTAACCAGAAACTTACGCATTTGTTTAATCCCCCTTTAATCTACTCTCTTGAATGAAACTATGCGGACGCCCTTGACGTCCTTACCCATCACTTGTGCTATCACAGCGGACACGGCAGCAACTATCTGCTGTCTGTCTGTGATAGGCTCGTCCTTTGTCGCGGGTACCTCCGCAGGAATTTCCGCAGGCTTGTCTGCTTTTTTCTTAGTAAATGCCTTTACGATGGTACTCATCACCCATATGAGGCAAATAATAAGAGCAAGCCCGATGAACACAATCCCTAAGCCCAGTACAAGTACTGTTGTCATCTGAGGTACCGCAGCTTCCGCAAGCGCGAAAACCGGCATTGAAAGCATCATTGACTTCCTCCTTTTGGATTTCGAATAGTATACAAGCTCATATGCTCAATCTATCCCTTATACTTTAATAATTCGACATCTCTCCTTTTTTTCCTGCTATGTTTTTTTGACTTTGTACACATTTTGACAGACCGTCAAAATCATCTCTGTGCGACGATATAACGGAACCACAAATCGCGGAAATAGAGGGTTAAGCTAACTGCGCACATTTTCGTACAAATGCTGCCGCTTCACACAGCAAGCAAAAACCTTATGAATCTGAAGTAACGCGCATTATTACCTGCGATTTTGCGCAGACTTTCATTATGACGGTTTTGTTTTTACGGGCGGTGCTGCTCTATATCTTCATACTTATCATTATACGGCTTACGGGTAAGCGGCAGATCTCCGACCTTCAGCCCTTTGACCTCTTGATTACTCTGACTATCGCGGACATAGCAAGTTGCGCGATTGCCGATACAGACGTCCCTCTGCTGTACAGTATTGTGCCAATACTCGCCCTGTTTCTGGTTCAGCAGCTCATCGCGAAGCTGTGCCTAAAGTCGCCATTCGTAAGACGCGTGTTCTGCGGTTCGCCGCTTATCTTAGTCCGCGACGGCGTATTGATGGAGCGTACCATGCGCTTTGCCAACTACACGGTAGGCGATTTAGTGGACTGTCTCCGAGCTAAGGACGTTTTTGACATAGGTCAGGTCGCATTCGCCATACTGGAGACCAACGGCAGCGTGAGCGTGCTTCAGAAGGGTGCGTTTCAGCAGCCCACCCTTTCCGACCTTGGGCTTGACGCGGACGAAAGCGAGCTTTCATATATGCTTGTTACGGATGGAGCAATCTGCAAGGACGCGATACGGGCAGCCAAGGTTTCGGTCGAAAGCGTTAAGAAAATAGTAGCAGACACAGAGGGAAGCAGGCTCAAAAATGTGCTGTATTTGCAGCTTGCGCCGGACGGAGTAGTTCGCTTGCAGCTTCGAAACGGCAAGGTGATTGAAAAGCGGAGAAAGGAGCTTGATCTTTAATGTTTGTATTCGTTCAGCGCTGTGCTACCATCCTCATAATAATTGCTCTTATCCTGCTTTTCATCTTCCCACAGCGCTTTGTAAATCAAAGCTGCCGTGACATGATAAGCCTCATCGACTATGCGCTTGACTACCTGCAAGCGGGTGACATACACTCCGCAAGCGTAGTATGCAGTCAGCTTGTCGCGCTGTATCGGCTTGACGCACCGCGCTTGAAGCGATTCATAAATCATTCCGCAATCAATGCCATCGGCTTATGCCTTGAGCCCGCGCTTCGACTTGCGGAGCTTGAAGACAGGATTGCCTGCTCGGAGAAGCTCTCGGAAGCCAAACAGGCCATTATGCATATAAGCGAAATAGAGCGCTTTGAGTGGAATACGCTGTTGTAATATCAGCGGTTTTGTGATAGAATGCCTTTGTAAAGAATGCGGAGGTAAACATGCTTACTCTTGTAAAGAACGGTATTGTCGTGCGTGAGGTCGGGCCTATGCAGGCGGACGTGCTTATAGACGATGAACACATAGTCAAAATCGGCAAGGACGTTTCTTCCGACGCCGACAAGATTATTGACGCGGAGGGCAAGTACCTCTTTCCCGGCTTTATTGATACGCATACCCATTTCGATCTCGACCTTGGGGTTACCGTCACCGCTGACAATTTCGCCACCGGAACCGCTGCCGCTCTTGCGGGCGGGACAACTGCCATACTCGATTTTTGCACTCAAGACAAGGGTATGACGATGCACGAAGCTCTTGACCGCTGGAATGAGAAGTCCAAGAACAGCAGCTGCAATTACGGTTTTCATATGGCTGTCTCAGAATGGAACGACGCCATAAAAGCCGAGGTCAAGGACATAATTTCAAAGGGCATCAGCTCTTTCAAGATGTACATGGTCTACGACAGTATGCGCGTCAACGACGGACAAATCTATGACGCCCTGAAGTATATCAGTGGACTTGGCGGGCTTATTGGCGTCCATTGTGAGAACTTCGACGTACTCACGCAGCGAATTAAAGACCTGCACTCTGAGGGGCTGTACGCTCCGAGGTACCACCCCATCTCCCGCCCTAACGCCGTTGAAGCGGAGGGTGTGGCGCGGCTTATGCGCATTGCGGAGCTTGCCAAAGCCCCCGCGTGGGTGGTACATCTTTCCACAGCAGAGGGCCTTGCCGAAGCAAAGCGCGCCCGTGAACGAGGGCAGAACATCTTTTTGGAGACCTGCCCGCAATACCTCGTACTCGATTCCTCCGCTTATGAGCAAGCGGACGGTGAGAAGTTCATAATGTCGCCCCCATTGAGGCAGGCTGCGGATCGCAAGGCTTTGCTATGCGCGATGAGCGACGGTGATATTGACTTCACAGGCACGGATCACTGCTCCTTTACCATGGCGCAAAAGGCCTTGGGACACGGCGACTTTGCCAAGGTGCCAAACGGCGGGGCGGGCGTGCAGAACAGAGCTGAGCTTATCTACACCTTCGCTGTCTTACAGGGATATATCGGCGTTAGCGATATGGCTAAGCTCATGAGCACCAACGCTGCCAAAATCTTTGGAATGTATCCCGAAAGGGGCGTCATTGAAGTCGGAAGCATTGCTGACATGGCTATCTTCGACCCCAATTCTCATCAGACTATATCCTACAAAACCAACCTGCACAACTGTGACAACTCGCCTTATGAGGGCATATGCACACAAGGACAAGTCACCGATGTTTTGCTTTCGGGCAAGCACGTCCTGTGCAATGGAGAGCTCATCATGCGCGGGCAAGGACGCTATATTGCAAGAGGACTATGCAACACTCACAGAAGATAAACATAGGCTGTGTGCTGATGCTTGCTGGCAAAAGCAGACGGTTTTACGGCGATAAGCTGACCCATGATATTGACGGTAAACCGATGGCGGAGCATGTTATGCTTGCGCTGAAGGGCAGCATGATCGATGAATGCTGCGCCGTAACACGCTCCGATCAAGCCGAGCTGCTGAGCCTGATTGAGCGCTTCGGCTTCGACACCGTAATAAATGACGACGTTGAGGCCGGTCAATCTAAGACCATACGCCTCGGGACGGAGTATCTTATGCGGCTTGAACGCTTTGACGGCATAATGTATACCGTGGGCGATCAGCCATACCTTAAAACTTCGCCAATAGACGCGTTGATAGAAAGCTTTAGATCCGCGCCTTTGCGCATACACGCTCTTGCCTGTGGGCAGCGCAGGGGCAATCCCGTCATATTTCCCGCCTCCCTATACGGGGAGCTTTGCGGGTTGTCGGGCGACGTGGGCGGAACAGTGGTGATTAGGCGACATATGAATATGTTGGAGCTTTGCGACGCCGCAAGCGAGGACGAACTGAGGGATGTTGATTACAGAGGTGGAGACAATGAGAGCGATAAGGGGTAATATAATAGAAGCAAAATCTTTGGGGAAGCTGGACATTCTCCCAAACGGCTGCATCATTACAAACGACGACGGCACGACAGTCGAGACGCTTCCCGCACTGCCCTTGGGCTTTGCGGGCGAAATCGACGATTATAAAGACGCGCTTGTTATGCAGTCCTTTTGCGATATGCATAGTCACGCTCCGCAGTATCCCAACCTCGGTATGGGCTACGACCTTCAGCTTTTGGATTGGCTCGCGGCTTACACCTTCCCCATCGAATTGCGCTTTGCCGATACCGAGTATGCGCGAAAGGTATATAAGAGACTTGCCAGAGAATTGGTGGACAACGGCACTACAAGGGTTAGTATGTTCTCATCCCTGCATGTTGACTCAACTCTCATACTCATGGAAGAGCTTGAGAACGCAGGCATAACCGGATTTGTCGGCAAGGTCAACATGGACACCAACCCCAACTGTCGGTTAGTGGAAACCACAGAAGAAAGCAAACGCGAGACCCTGCGCTGGCTTGACAGCTGCGGCGATTTCAAGAATATTCGTCCCATGCTCACGCCTCGCTTTACGCCCTCCTGCTCCATGGAGCTTTTGGAGTGGCTCGGTAAGCTCGCTCGCGAACGCGGTCTGTATGTGCAGTCCCACCTTTCCGAGAATCGTGTCGAACAGGCCTTGGTGCTTTCTTTGCAGCCGGGCATTACTCACTATTATCAAAGCTATGACAGGTTTGGGCTTTTCGGTGATCACACACTCATGGCGCATTGCGTCTACTGCGATGACGAGGAGCTTGAAGCGATACGCCGCAACAATGTGTACGCGGTGCATTGTGCGGATTCCAATATAAGCATAGTAAGCGGCCTTTCACCTGTGCGAAAGATGCTCGACATGGGTATTCATGTGGTACTCGGCTCGGACATCGCGGGAGGTACAAGTCTCTCCATGATACGCGCCGCAAGAAACGCTATATACACCTCAAAGGTGATCAATGTGCAAAGCGAATATACGACCCCGTTTCTTACCGTTGCCGAGGCGTATTACCTTGCGACAGGCGCGGGGGCGGAATACTTCGGCTCAAAATCGGGCTTTGCCAAGGGTGAGAAGCTTCACGCCATCATCGTAGACGATACCGCGCTGTTCGGAACCGATAAGCTTTCCGTGCGCGATCGCTTCGGACGCTGCTTCTATATGTGTGATGACAGGCAGATTAAGGCCGTGTACGGGAACGGCAAAAGGCTGAAATAGACCTGCTCGACCCCCATATATTACAAAAGACATCAAAAGCCCGAGCTTGCCACAAAACCTGCTCGGGCTTTCTGCTGCTCCGGTTTCAACGTGTGCTTTGTCGGAGTAGTCTTGCTGTGCAGCTATTTTCTTAATGTCATCAGGTAGTCGCCGTCTATATCCTCTGCGGCAACAGTGTAGCCCTGCGACTTTGCAAAGCGCGTGACATTCTGCTCGGCCGCAATGTTGTCCACCCACACCTCAAGCTTATCAGGGTGGTTCGCGTTTATCTCACGCTGCACCATGACCACGGGCAGCGGACAGTTCAAGCCTCTTGCATCTACCATAAAAACTCCTTCCTAAAGGGCGGTATTTAAGTAATGTATCGTTCTCAGTCTTTGTGTATGAACCCCTGCCCGATATCACCGCCTGTTAGTTTTGTCAATTTAATATTATCACCTCTTTGCATTGTTTGCAACAGCGAATAAGAAAGGCCTTAACCCAGCGCTCCTGTCCAAAGGTCAAGTTTGCCGCAGGGTTTGTAAAGAAGTTATAATATATACCTTTGCGGCTATTGCAATGCCTGCATAAATCTGATATTATTCAAGCTGCGGGTTGGGAGACTTTTATTCCCCCCTCACAAGGTTTTAGAACTCAATAAAATTAATCAATCGGAGGTTATTATGCAGAACATTAAGGTCGCTATCTGGGGTTTCGGAGCTATGGGCGGCGGCGCCGCCAAGGTGCTGCTCACCAAAAAGGGCGTTGACATCACCGGCGCTTGCGCAAGGCGCACTTCCGGCAAGAGCATCTTTGAGGTGCTGGGCGTGGAACGCGGTGACAGAGAGGACGTCATCATCAACGCTGATATCGAGAAGGTTCTTGCCGTAAAGCCGGACGTATGTCTGCTTTGCACCGACTCCTTCACCAAGAACGCTTTCCCCAAGATCAAGCTGCTTGTCGAAAAAGGCATCAACGTCGTCACCATTGCCGAAGAAATGGCTTACCCCAAGGCTCAGTCCCCCGAGCTTGCCGCCGAGATTGACCGCCTTGCCAAGGCCAACGGTGTGACCGTTGCCGGTACGGGCATTAACCCCGGTTTGATGATGGATCTTCTTGCCGTGTGCCTCTCGGGCTGCATGACCGACGTCGAATCCGTACTCTGCCGCAGAGTCAACAGCCTCTCCCCCTTCGGCCCCTTGGTAATGAAGGAACAGGGAATCGGCATCACCGTTGAAGAGTTTGAGGAAGGCTGCCGCACCGGTCATTTGGCGGGACACGTTGGCTTTGCCGAGTCCGTAAACATGATCGCCGATGCTTTGGGTTGGAAGGTTGACAAGTTTGAACAGCAGATGAAGCCAATCGTGACCACGGTTGACCGCAAATCTCCCTATGGTTTTGCGGCTGCCGGCGACGTCGCGGGCGTTAACATGACGGGTCAAGGCTACGTTGACGGCGAGGTCAAGATTGACATGTACCATCCTCAGCAGATTGAGCCTGAGATGGAAGGCACCCATACCGGCGACTACATCGAGCTTCGCGGCACCCCCAATGTCAACATGGCAATTCGTCCCGAGGTCAACGGCGGTATCGGCACCATAGCCATGGCCGTCAACCTCATCCCTCACGTCATCAACGCGAAACCCGGTCTTAAGTCCATGATAGATCTGCCCGTGCCCCGCGCCATTATGGGCGACATGCGCGACATGATCGATTGTGATTGATCGGAGGCGAACGAAATGATCAAAAAGGGTGATTGGGTGCAGATCCACGTTATAGTCTTGGAGCCTGAGCAGAGAGCCGCAAGCGTTCCCGAAGACACTCATCAGCTTCCGCTTGAAATGTGGGTTAAAGGACATATGCTAAACGAGTCCGCCGAGCTTGGCGACACTATTTCTGTGCTTACCATCACAGGCAGGACGGTCGAGGGCAGGCTTTGTGCCGTCAACCCCTCGTATAATCACAGCTTTGGCAACTTCATTCCGGAGTTGCTTGAAATCGACGCAACCGTAAAGGGTATTGTTTTCGGAGGTGACAGGTAATGCAGGACAACAGCTACAATGCGGTAATGGCTCGCAAGAACCAGATCATGAAGGCTGCGGTAGGCATGGACTACGACGACTTCGAGAGCGGTTCCATAGCCTTTGATTATGAGGGCATGATGGCTGCCACGGGCTATACCATAGACTCCGTTCGCAAGATACAGCATGACTACAACATCGGAGATACCCCCTTAATCGAACTGAAGAACATCACAGCTTTGGCAAGGGCCTGCGCCCCCGCCGGCTTCGGCGCCCGCATCTTTGTCAAAGACGAGGCCGCGAACCTCTCCGGCAGCTTCAAGGTGCGCAGAGCCTGCACCAGCATCTACCACGCAAAGCGCATGGGCTACAAGGGCGTTATCGCCGCGACCTCCGGCAACTATGGTGCGGCTGTCGCGGCCTGCGCAGCAAAAGCGGGTTTGAAGTGCATCGTGGTGCAGGAGTGCTTTGACTCCCATGGCGTAGGTCAGCCCGAGATAGTAGAAAAGGCCAGAAAATGCGAGGCCTTGGGCGCTGAGGTCGTTCAGCTCACGGTTGGGCCCGAGCTGTTCTATATGTTCCTGCGTATGCTTGAGGACACCGAATACTTCAACGCTTCCCTCTATACGCCCTTCGGCGTTGCGGGCGTTGAAACCTTGGGTTGGGAGATAGCTCAGCAGTTCCGTGCAAGGTTCGACCGCGATCCGGACATGGTAGTAGCTACCAATGCCGGCGGCGGCAACCTCACGGGAACCGCAAGGGGTCTTTTGAAAGCAGGCTGCAACGCTGAAGTCGTGGCTGCGTCCGTCAACCTCAGGGGTCTGCACATGGCCTCAGATACTCAGTTTAACCTCAAATCCTTCACCACGGGTCACACCGGTTTCGGTATGCCCTTTGCGACTTGGCCCGACAGGAGCGACGTCCCCAGGAGCGCGGCAAGACCGCTTCGCTACATGGACAGGTACGTCACCGTCAATCAGGGTGAGGTGTTCTACATCACCGAGGCTCTTGCCGTACTCGAAGGTATGGAAAAGGGTCCCGCCGGCAACACTTCCCTTGCGGCGGCTTTCGCGCTTGCGCAGCAGCTTCCCGCTGATAAGTGCATAGTGGTTCAGGAAACCGAATATACCGGAGCCGGCAAGCATGTCAATGCTCAGCTCTCCTTCGCAAGGCAGAACGGCATCGACATTCACTTTGGCGATCCCGAAACCGACGTTCCCGGCAAGAACATAGTCTTCCCGAGCCATCCGTCTTTGATCAAGGCGCGCCCTGCGGACATGGAGCATCTCAGGGCTTCCCTCATTCACCACGCCGTCAAGACGATTGACCACGCTCCCACCGACGAAGACATCGCCTTCTTGGCCGAGGAGACCAAGACCGGCGCCGACTTTGTCAGGAATCATCTGGTATGAAGAGAAACGACGATTTCGAAACACGCAGGGAACACTTAGCTTCCCTCAGCGACGAGGAGCTGCACGCAAGGTTTTGGTCTTGCGTGGAGCAGCTCACGGATCCGCTTTTGACCCTGGGCTATGACAACACCTCGCCTTCCATAGAACGCAGCGTTTTACTGCGCATGGGCTTTTCCTCCGTTGAGGCCAAGGCCATAGTCAACGGCTGCTTAGAACATGGCTTATTGCAGCACGGCGCAGGCAATGTCGTCTATCGCCTGTCGAAGTCCGAGGACAAGTCCATACGTGAGGCCGGCGAAGCATTAGTGAGCGGCGACGCTTGGGAAAGGGCGGAAACGCTGTTTAGAGGTGCAAAAGCATGAGCGAATATAGCATGAAACCCGATGAGCGCATAGACGTAGCCAAGGTTCTGGAGAATCTTGAGCATTATCACCCGAGGCGGCACGGCTGGACTTGGCGTGAGCATGTCTCCGATCTGCACATGGGGCCTTTCACCTATGAGGATTGCAGCAAGCCGCTACATGACAGCGTAGGCCTGCCTCCGGCGCACTACTTTGACGATATCGACCCGCAGCCCCTCCCTACCATCACGACAGAGATAGCTTCGGGCAGGTTTGAGGATGACATTCGAAGAATGCGCATGGCGGCACACCACGGCGCGGATCACATTATGGTTATCCGCACGGCCGGTCAGTCCCATTATGACGGGCTTATCGAAGGCAGTCCTCAGGGCAGCGGCGGTGTACCCGTAACACGCAAGCAGGTCAGGGCGCAGCGCAAGGCTTTGGACATGATTGAGGATGAAGTCGGCAGACCGATTAATTACCACTCCTATGTGAGCGGAGTCGCGGGTCCCGACATCGCTGTCATGTTCGCGGAGGAGGGTGTCAACGGCGCTCACCAAGACCCGCAGTACAATGTAATCTACCGCAACATCAACATGGTTCGCTCGTTCGTGGACGCTTGTGAATCCAAGCGTATAATGGCTTGGGCGGACATGGCGCAGATTGACGGCGCGCACAACGCTAACGCCACCGCACGCGACGCATGGAAGGTCATGCCCGAGCTTATGGTACAGCACGCGATTAACTCCCTGCTGTCCTATCGCATCGGCATGAAAAAGGAGTACATCTGTCTTTCGACCGTTCCTCCTTCCGCCACCCCCGCGCCCTGCGTACACATGGACTTGCCTTATGCCGTGGCGCTTCGTGACCTCTTTGAAGGTTATCGTATGCGCGCACAGATGAATACCAAGTACATTGAGGCCTCCACAAGGGAAGCCACGGTGACTCACGTTCTGAACATGCTTATCTCCAAGCTGACCTCGGCGGATATTCAGAGCACCATAACCCCCGATGAAGGGCGCAACGTGCCTTGGCATATCTACAACATCGAGGCCTGCGACACCGCAAAGCAAGCGCTTGTCGGCATGGACGGTCTGATGGAGATGGTCGAACTGAAGCAGGATGGCTATCTTAGGGAAAAGGCTCGCGAGCTAAAGGAACGCGCCGTACTTTTCCTTGAGGAGATGCTCGAGCTTGGCGGCTATTTCGCAGCCGTACAGGAAGGCTTTTTCGTAGATTCGGGTATGTTCCCTGAGCGCAACGGCGATGGCATTGCAAGGGATATTAACGGCGGCATAGGCGTAGGCACGGTTGTAAAGCGCGCCCCCGACTATATGGCCCCAGTCACCGCTCACTATGGCTACAACAATGTCGCTCAGTACGATCCCGAAGCGGTTGACGATCCCTCAAGGCTCATCGGAGGCTGTACCCTTGAACACCCCGAAAAGATAGTCTACATTGATGAACTTGACGATACCGACAATGTATACCTTCGCATGGACGAGGTTAAGAAGTACGCGGGTCCCGAAGCTAAGTATATCCGTCCCGAGATGGAATGGCTTGCCGACGGAACCGTCATGCTCACGATGTTCTTCCCCACCGATGTGCGCCACGCTGAAGCGGCGGCTCTTGAGGTCGGACGCCGGATGAACCTTTCTGACTGCGTTGTCATCAATCGCGAGATCATGCAGCGCGCAGAAGGCACAAGGATAGAGCTGAAGGGCAAGGTTAGCTTCGATATCGACATGGACAGCCTTGTTTTGCCGCAGGAGCCCGACATTCTCTCCGATGAGGAGCTTAGAAAGGCCATCGAGGAACGTCCCATGGTCGTAGTCGCCGGCACCGTAGGTCAGGACGAGCATTCCGTAGGTATGCGTGAAATCATCGACATCAAGCACGGCGGCATTGAGAAGTACGGCATCAAGGTACTGTATTTAGGAACCTCCGTACCTCCCGAGAAGTTCGTCAATGCGGCGATAGAGGTCAACGCGGACGCTATATTGTGCTCCGCTATCATCTCTCACGACAACATACACTACAAGAACATTGCCAGAATCGACAACACCGCCAAGGAAATGGGCGTCCGTGACAGGCTTATGCTATGCGCGGGCGGTACCCAGATAACCAATGAAGGCGCTGTCGAAGCGGGCGCGGACGCGGGCTTTGGAAGAGGCACGCACGGCAATCACGTCGCGACCTTCCTTGTAAAGGAGCGCCGCAGACGCATGGAAGCACAAAAGGAAAACTAAAATGCATATAGACGCGCTTGTAGCCGAGATTGGTTCCACTACAACGCTCGTCAGCGGCTTTAGCGGCTTGGGCGGAGACTCCCCGCGTTTCGTGGGGAGCGGTCAGGCCGCTACTACCGTTTTGGACGGCGACGTTAGGATTGGGCTGACGAAGGCTAAGGATGATCTGATGACAATGCTTGGCTGCAATGAGTTAAGCTATGGCACAATGCTTGCCACAGGCTCCGCAGCCGGCGGTCTTAGGATGAGCGTTCACGGGCTTGTACACGACATGACGGTAAGGGCTGCCGAGGCCGCGGCTTTAGGCGCGGGCGCCATAGTGATAGGCACTACCTCCGGTCTTATGGACGAATACGATATAGACGATATTATTCGCTCAAAGCCCAACCTGCTGCTGCTTGCGGGCGGCACGGATTACGGCGAACGCCGCACTGTCATGGAGAACCTCAAGCTTATCGCGAGGGCCGGTATAAGGGCTCCTCTTATTTACTGCGGAAACATTCAGAACCAGGCTGCTGTCAGGGACATCTGTGATGAATATGGCATACCGCTGTCACTCACGGATAACGTTTATCCCAAGATTGACGATCTCAACATAGAGCCGGTCAGAGTGTGCATACACGCGATGTTTGAAAAGCACATCGTGACTGCGCCCGGCATGGAACACATACGCGAAATGGTTGACGGAACGATACTTCCTACTCCCGGCAGCGTGATGCTTGCGGCAAAGCTGCTGTATGACATGGTTGGTGACGTCGTTGTTATGGATATCGGCGGAGCTACCACCGACGTTCACAGCGTCACCAACGGTTCCGACGAGATTACACAGATGCAGACCTCCCCCGAGCCTTTTGCAAAGCGTACTGTGGAAGGCGACTTGGGGCTGTATATCAACGCGAAAAATTTGGTGTCGCGTATCGGTACGGAAGCGCTCGACACAGAGCTTGGCATAGATACCGTCAAGGTTATGCAAGACTACAAGCCCGTACCCGACACTCCCGAGCAGTTCAAGCTTACCGAGAGGCTATGCCTTGAAGCGGGGCTTGTCGCCATAGACCGCCACGCGGGAAGGCTGAGGCATCTTTACACCCCACAGGGGCGCACTACCATCGCAGAGGGCAAGGATCTTACCACGGTTAAATACCTTGTTGGCACGGGCGGCGCGTTGACGAGACTGCCGCATCGAGAGCAAATCCTTCGCAGAATATCTGACTGCAACGTGAAGCGCACCATGCTCTACCCCACCCCCTCCACCCTTGAACTATTGTACGATAACGATTACATCATGGCTTGCCTTGGAGCGCTCTCCAAAAACTACCGCGAGGACGCCATGCTGCTGATGAAACGGAGCCTTTGCCTATGAGTTTACCCGAAATCATACTAAACCGTGAACACCTTTTGTTCAACGCTAACACTATTGCGAGTTGGTGCCATGAGCGCGATATGCTCTGTGCCGCCGTTACCAAGGTTGTTTGTGCCGACAAGGAAGCGGTGCGTGTGCTGAACAGAAGCGAGGTTGACTTTATAGCCGACTCGCGAATCAAAAACCTAAAAAGTATAGAGACGGATAAGCCTAAGCTGCTCCTTAGAATAGGTATGCCCTCTGAATCAGAAGACATAGTTCGCTTCTGTGATATCAGTATGCAGAGTGAGCTGTACACACTTCGTCTGCTGAATGAGGCCGCAATAGCGCGGGGCAAGCTGCATAAGGTCATACTGATGATAGACTTGGGCGATCTTAGGGAGGGCATATTCTTCCGTAACGAAGCCTTGATACTTAATACGGCTCGCATGATACATGAAAGCCGTGGGCTTGAGCTGTATGGCATAGGAACCAATCTCACCTGTTACGGCTCGGTGCTGCCCGACGAAACGAACATGGGCGAGCTCTTCAGAATAGCTAATTGGCTGCGCAATGAGCTTGATGAGCCTATACCGATTGTTTCGGGCGGCAATTCCTCCGCGCTCACCATGATACTTCAAAATCGTATGCCCAAAGGCGTGAATATGTTCCGCTTTGGCGAGGCCATATTCATCGGCAACGAGACCGCGAACGGCGTTCCGTTGGCTCCGCTTTATAACGACGTCTACACCCTGAAGACGGAGCTTGTCGAGCTTCAGACAAAGCCGTCAATGCCGATAGGCGTCTTGGGACTAAATGCCTTTGGCGAACAGGTGACATATGAGGACAAGGGCGTCATGAGGCGCGGAATTATAGCGCTCGGGCGGCAGGACTGTGTGATTGACGGACTGACCCCCGTTGACCCCGATGTATCCGTACTGGGCGCAAGCTCCGATCACACGATACTTGACTTCACCGCATGTGACCATTGTGTCGGTGACATAATCGAGTTTACCCTAAGCTATGGCGCGCTTTTGTCCCTTTCCACGGGACAATACGTTCAAAAGCGATGGATATAGGTCTGCTGCAAAGCCAAATGCGCTGCGAGGGCGTGAGCTTCGTCTCCGTTCCCGTCACCGCTTCCACAAACGCCGACGTCAAGTCGCTTGCGCAAAAGGGCGCGTCCGAAGGGCTTGTCTATTTCGCGGACAGTCAGACTTTGGGACGCGGACGGCTCGGTCGAAGCTTCTTCTCCCCCGAGGAGAGCGGGCTTTACATGAGTATATTACTGCGTCCAAATCCTGATGACTTTGATGTTTCGAAGATAACCTGCGGGGCGGCGGTCGCCGCGGCACACGCAATCGAGTGTACAAGCGATGCAAGTCCCGCCATAAAATGGGTGAACGACATTCTTGTTGACGGGAAAAAGGTATGCGGCATACTCGCGGAATCCGCAACGAACCAAAGCGGTGACATCGCTTTTGTGGTATTGGGTATTGGAATCAACCTCTGCCCCCCTTTAGGCGGCTTCCCGAAAGAAATCAGCGGCGTTGCGGGCGCGGTTTTCTGTGCGCCGCAAAGCGACTTTGTCAAGGCAAAGCTTGCGGCAGAGCTGCTGAACGAGTTCTTCAGCCTATATCGTCAAAACGATACAAACGATATTTTGACGCAGTACCGAAAACGCTGCTGCGTCACAGGCAAGGATATTTGGGTAATATCTAATGGAGCAAAAAAAGAGGCTCACAGCCTATACATAGACGATGAGTTCCGCCTTGTCGTAAGGTATTCGGATGGAAGCGTTGAGCCTTTAAGCTATGGCGAGATGAGCGTAAGGCCGCTTACCTGAGCTTGTCATCCACACCGAGTTCCCTGTACATGGCCTTTTGCTCCTCTACACGCACACTATCCGCTTTTCTCAACGCATTCAACCGCTTTCCTATTTGGGAGCGGTTGTTTTTTATCTTAACGCATATTCTGTGCGGATAGTAAAAAGGCAGGAGATACGGATACTTTTCAAGGCGAGGATACAACATTTTCATAGCGGAAGCAGGCTCGAAAAGCGTCCTCAAAACATGGCCCGCCTTGCCGTTCTGCCCCACCTTCGCGGCCTCTCGGTTGACGGCTGCTCCGTATATGCCGCCCTCCAAGACGTAATCCGTCATCCTTTTGGTCAACGCGGTTTCCTCGGCTCCGGAAAACCACACTTTGCAAAGCTCGGTCAAGCCCTTCTCGAAGTCGGCAGCGCCCGCTCTGACAAGCTCGTTATGCACAAGCTTCATGTCCATGCTTTCGCCGTATGCGCCAAGGTACACCCAAGCATCCATGACAAAGCGCGCTCCCATGCCCGCGAGCGTGAAATGCTGCATAGCGTGCAGTATCATATAAATGTAGAATTGTTCGTCGCTCATGGTCGTAAAGCCGTTATCGTCAACATGGGTTCCAGTCCACGGATCGGAATAGTAGGGATCATTTACGGTATACGGCAACAGCTTTTCGTGGAACTCAACCTGTATATCGGGGGTCTTTGAAAAGTTCAGATGATTCCTCTCATGCGTTCCTTCAAGGACATACCCAAGGCTTGTCATCAATTCCGTGACCGAATCCAAGGCGGTCTCGTCCATTAAGAAGTCAAGGTCGCTCATGCTCCTGATATGCGGCTTTTTATAGAGTTTGCATATCACCGCACCCTTTTGCGCCATACAGCGAATACCGCGCTCCTTTGCTCCCCGCTGAATACTTTCGCATTCAGTTGACAAAAGCGCGTACCTATGAATTGCCCTTAGGCGATTTTGTTCAAGCTCGGCTTTGCGCTTTGGGGGTATGTTAGAAAGCGTGAGCAGCGCTTCCGAAAGCGCTGCCTCAAGGTTTTGTCTTTTGGCGAGTGCGTAAAGCTCCGAAAAAGAGCTGCCGTCAAAGGGTGGGCAAAGCTGCTCTCCCGTCAGCGCACAGCGTAAAGTCTCTATGAAATATGCCTTATTCCCGTTTGTCATGGGGCTTTATGCAGTCCGTGTGTCATCCGCGCTCTTCTCGGAGTTCTGAGACTCATGCTTAAAGCTCGGAACAAGCATGTGCAGCAGAGCTATGGACCTTTCGACATCGCCATCCTCGGCGCTGTGGATCAAAGCCTTGACGGTTGGTATGAAGGTATCTATATCTATGGCCGCGGCATGAGCCTTCAAGATTCTGCCATGCTCTGTGCGCTTCATATCTGACATCTCATCGTCCATCAAAAGCTCCTCGTACAGCTTTTCGCCGGGGCGCAATCCGCTTATCTCTATCGGCATATCGACATTCGGGGTGTATCCGTGAAAGCGTATCACACGCTCCGCAAGGTCCATTATCTTCACAGGCGATCCCATGTCCAGAACATATATCGAGCCAGATTCCCCGAACGCTCCCGCTTGAAGCACAAGCTGAGCCGCCTCGGGAATGGTCATAAAATATCTTGTGATGTTCGGGTGCGTAACCAGGACGGGGCCTCCTGCCTTAATCTGTTTCTCAAACAGCGGAATCACGCTCCCATGTGAGCCCAACACGTTGCCGAAGCGCACGGTCATGCACAGCATTTTGCTCTTTATGGAGTACTCCTGCACTATCAGCTCCGTCACACGCTTAGTCGCGCCCATGATACTTGTGGGATTGACCGCCTTGTCGGTGGAAAGCTGCACAAAGCGGCTTACTCCGTGTTCGTCAGCCGCCTTCAGAACGTTGAACGTACCCGCCACATTGTTCTTAATCGCCTCATTGGGGCTTGTCTCCATCAGCGGAACATGCTTGTGTGCGGCGCAATGCACAACAAGATCGGGCTTAAACTCCTCCATCACCTCATTGAGGCGATGACGTTCACGCACAGAGCCTATGCGAATATGCAAATCCAGCCAAGGATACATGCGCCTAAGCTCGCAGTACAGCTCATAGGTAGTGTTCTCGTAGATATCGAACAGTATCAGCTTTGAGGGATAAAACCTAGCAATTTGCCTGGCTATCTCGGAACCTATCGAGCCGCCGCCGCCGGTTATCATCACGACTTTATGAAGTATGTAGGCGTTGATGCCTTCCCTGTCAAGCTCGACCTCCTTGCGGAAAAGAATATCAGATATGCTCGTCTCACGGATGTCGCGCATGGTTGGCGTTTCCGACAGCTCCTGAAGGCTGCCCACGGTTTTGACATGGCACTTGGTTTCATGGCACAAAGCCACGATTTCGGACTTGCGTTCCGGAGTCAGGCTTGGAATGGCGATTATGATTTCTCGAATGTTATATTTATGCGCTAAGCTCGGAATGTCGCGGGTCGTGCCGAGAACGGGAACTCCTGCCACTCTCATACCTCTTTTGCCGGGATTGTCGTCAACGAACATCGCTACATATGCGGTTTTAGACTCCTGCCCGCCCTCGATCTGCGCACAGACATAGGCTCCAAAGAACCCCGCTCCCACTATCATTATCGGGTCTTTGCCCGATCGATTCAACTTGCGTATCTTGTCTTTCATCCTTCGGCCTATCCTGTATCCGAACCTTGAAAGGAAAACAAGCATCAGGACAATCATCGCCGATATGCCAATTATGAACTTATCCTTGTTGCCAAAGGCGATGTTGACCAGCATGATAACTACCGTGCCCGTGCCCGCACTTGCAATAAGGGAAATTCCTTCGCTTATGCCTGAGTTCTTCCAAAGGCTGTTATACAGCCCGAACACTCCAAACGCAATCAGATATATGGCAATGAAAACCGCAATCTGCGGCAAGCTGAAAACCGGCGTCCCGCCGCGATAAAACGGAAAGGAATATCCCCCGTTTACAGCCGCCTGCGGCGCCCATGTGCCGATAACGTAAGCAGCAAAAACACTTGCCGTATCCAGCACCATCAACAGTATTATGCGCGGAAACTTATCTTGAAAAAAGTACAGCAGTCTGCTTCTTTTCCCTTCGTCTGCCCCGTCTGCCTTCTTCCTCATTCCCCATATCCCTCCGGATTCATGGTTTGCCAGCGATAGCTGTCAAGGCACATACGCTTTAGATCCAGCTCAGCCTTCCATCCGAGCAGTTCTTCCGCCTTTTGGGGGTTTGAATAGCACTCGGCTATGTCCCCTGCTCTCCTTGGTGCAATCACATATGGTATTTTTACCCCCGAAGCTTCCTCAAAAGCATGGACAATATCCAAAACGCTGTAACCTATGCCCGTTCCGAGGTTGACAGCCTGCGCGCCCATGTTGACCCCGCAGTACTTTAAGGCATTCACATGCCCCCTTGCAAGGTCGCAGACGTGCAGGTAATCTCGAACACCCGTACCGTCCCTCGTTGGATAATCATTGCCAAACACCGACAACCGCTCGCGCTTTCCTACCGCCACCTGTGCTATATAGGGCAACAAATTGTTTGGTATTCCACTCGGATCCTCTCCGATAAGCCCACTTTCATGCGCGCCTATCGGATTGAAGTAGCGAAGCAACAGACAGCAGGCATTGGGGTTGACGCGCTGCCAATCCGTGATTATCTGCTCAGACATATACTTCGTCCACCCATAAGGGTTGGTGCAGCCCCTGGGCGCGTCCTCAATGATTGGAGAAACAGGATTGATATACACGGTTGCCGATGAGCTGAATACGAGGCTGTGTACCTTGAACTCGCTCATGGCTTCCAACAGATTAAGCGTGGAGTTAAGATTGTTGCGATAATACTCTATGGGTATCATAACGCTCTCGCCTACGGCTTTCAAGCCGGCAAAATGGATAATCCCATCAATATGGTTTTCGGTAAAGACCCTGCGCAAACTCGCGGTATCGCAAACATCAACGTCGTAAAAACGAATACCCTTGCCCGTTATCCTCTTGACCCTGTTTAAGGCCTCAAGCTTGCTGTTTCTAAGGTCGTCGGCGACAACGACTTCAAACCCCGCGTTCAACAATTCGACGCAGGTATGAGAACCTATGTAGCCCGCCCCGCCCGTTACAAGAATAGTCTGCGACATAATTCCTCCGAGGATTTCTTAGTTGACAGTATTATATCAAACAGCATAACGTTTATCAAGTCCAATGTTGGAGCTAATTGCAGAGTAAACACTTGTCAACAGGATAATTCGTGGTATAATTACATGAGAATGCGAGGTAATATGACCGAAAACAAGAGAGCGAAGCATAAGCTTAAAGGAAAGATTATATCCGGCTGTGTCGGAGCTGCCACGGCGTTGGGGCTTGCGGTAGGTTCTCTGTTCAGTTCGCCGGCGGATATCATCGAATCCGCGCCTTGTGAACAGCCCGCCATAGTAATAGAGGCATCGGAACAGGAAGCCGCTCAGGATATGAGCATAGATGACGGAGTCATTACGAAAAAGCGCCGAACGCTTAAGGAACGCCTGCGTGATGCGCTGCTTCGTCTGCCTGTCACCGTTAGAATCTTGGTGCTTGTGCCGCTTTGGTGTGTCGGAGCAGCCTTGATCTGGGTATTCTCGTGGCTGTGGTCCGGTATAGGCGGCACAGTTTTGCAGACCCTGCTGACGCTTGCCGTCTTGCTCGGAATATACCTCGTCTGCGGCAAGACACTTTTTCCAAATAAATCGGTAAAGCAACTGCTGTTAAAGCGGAATCTTGTTTGGCTCGCAATCGCGGCCTTGATCCTTGTCGCGCTTAACCTCATACTGCCGCTGTTTGTCAAGAACTACGATACCGTTTTGAGCTACATTAAGTGCTTCGCCTTCATCGCCGTATGCCTTGCGTTATGCATAGGTTTGCTCATTCGCAGCAGGAATAAAACAGAAAAAAAGGAGACTGCATGAAAAGACCGCTTATAATATTCATTGCCATAGTAGTTGTTGCCTTGGTTTTGGGTGTGACCGCATACCTTGTCCTTCCCGATCAGGTTAGAATGCAAGTCAACTCCTCAGGCAACGGAACGGTATTGCCCAAGCTTGTTGCCGTACTCATTCCATTTGCGGTGATGGTCATATTCGGATTTCTTTACTTCAAAGACCCCAAAAATCCCAAGTCACTCGTCGTAGCGGGCGTCGGTCTGCTGTGCTATATTCTGACGTTTATCTTCAACCTTTAGTATGAAGCTTGCACTCATCGCAAATGACAGCAAAACCGTAGAGCGTCTGCTTTGCGAGCTGTTGTATCGCCTTATGCATAAATATGAGGTTGTTCTGCTGCTCCCGCCCGAAGCGCAAAGCGCACATTTACCCTTCAATATAGAACAGATTGCTTTGCGCCACAGCAACAGCTTCGCGGTGGCTCGTGAGCTTAGCAGGCTTAAAGCCGACGTCGTCCTTACCGCCGGGTTGTGGGCAAATACACGAGCAGGGACAGCAGCTCGAAGAATACGCCTTCCACATGTCGCAGTCGTTCTTCCGAATGAACACCTTCCTCCTGATTATGCCCCCGATTTCTTTAGATACTGCAAAGCTTTTTCAAAGTCCCGCATGCTCTTCTTCTGCAGAACGTCAGACGCTCTTGAGTTCTTCCAGTTCGCTATACGGCATGATAACATTAAAAGGCTTTGCGATGTTGGTGTGAATACCGCAAAAATTACTGAGCTTGAATACCCCGCCAAGGACGCGCCTTTTGTCATCGCCGTCCCCGATGTGACTTTCAGCCCCAATGAAACCATATTATTAAAGCAGGCGCTGCAAAAGGCGTCCAAGACCGTTCCGGAGATTTCGTTTAAAAGCGTTGGCTTTTGTTACATTGAAGCCGAGCTTTTAGACTGCTCAGCTCTATTTGTTCCCTTTCCCTTTGATGGCGACAGCTTGTTCATGCTTACCGCAGCTGCCTGCGGCAGGCCATGTATCGCGCCCGACACTAAAGGTCTTTGTGAACTGATTGGTCAGATGGATATGGGCATTACATTTCACTTGGGCGAAGAACCGTCAATGATAAATGGAGCGCTGGGTATATACGCTCTGCCCTACGACAAGCGCAAGGACTTGGGAAAGCATGCGCGAAAGCACGTCGAAACATTTTATAACCGAAAGCTCATCGTTGAAACCATAGCGGCAACACTGCGGAGCATAGAAAAGAGCCTTTGAATTTGGCAACAAAAAACCACTCCTAATGGAATTATGAGTGGCTTACATTACTTTGATATTATGACTTGCCTTACCCTTGTGGGTCAAGCCTTATTCATTCGATCGACTCGCATTGCATCTTGTAGTCAATGCTGTATCGCTTGTTCTTTTCTTTGCCTTCGTATACGGTCAGCTTGCTGTTATAGGCTTCAAGTACGGGCGCATGATAACGCAGGTTTTGAAGAACCATATCTGTGTCGCTCAAAACAAATCGGCGTTCGCCCTCTTTTGCAGAAAGCGGGTAGATAAGCACGCTTTGGGCAAGACCTGCCAAGGCTTTTGCTATCTGCTCCTCGCCCTCGCCGTCGTACTGAAGCAACGCAAAAGCTATGCCATGGGCTTTACACTGCTTTATCAGCTCCGCCTTGTTCTCATCCTTTGTCAACTCTGTTATGTAATCCTCGCTGTAAACGAGCTTGCTGCCCAAGGATATTGAGTAGCGGTCAAGCGAGTATGTCTCCAGATATTTTGCCGCTATGACAGCCGCAAGATTGTTGAAGAAATCGTCTCCGCAGTACAGGTAGAGCATGAGGGTGTTATTCGAAACCAATGCCGAAAGCGTCTGCGTCTGTATACCCAAAACCTCCAGAAAGAACTCCTTGAACGTCTCGGAGTTTGGCTCTCTGTCTAACCTTATTACATCGTTCCAAAGGTCAACGCTTGCAGCGAGCGTTTGAAACAGCACCATGCCTATGCCGTCAGGCGTCTCGCAGCGCACAAGGCAGGTTCCATCGAGCGATATCTCCTCAAAGTGTCCGTTGAGTGACGAGTCCATGGCCGTGACCTTTCCATACCTTATGCAGCCCGGGCAATAGCCCTTGACCAATTCCCTTATACGCTTGTTGTACTCGCGCTGGCTCATACGCTCCACCGTCGCGGGATACACGCTTTGCTTGTCAGTAATTGTCAGCTTTACAGGCTTATCATTGTAACCGGTTAAAAAATAAGGGGCGATGCAAAGTCCCTTATCAAGCCTCGAAGTTGAAACACCGTTATCCTCAAGCAGCGGAATCGCTTCGACTTGAAAAGGATAACCTGCCTTATCAAGAGCAGCAAGAAAAGCTTCGCCGCACGAATGCCCCTCAGGAAGCAGGAAGTACGCTGTTCCCTGCTTTGAGGCTTCCGCTTCGTCGTTGTAATAAAATGCGTTTGTCATGTTCTCCCCTTTGCGTCCGTCTTGTACTGAGAGCCGCAGACCCCCGGCATTCAGACATATGAATCATTGATTGAACCAACAAAAAGACGCCTGTTTATAAAACGGGCGCCTTTGGCGGAGAGAAAGGGATTCGAACCCTTGTTGAGGTTTCCCCCAAACACGATTTCCAGTCGTGCGCCTTAGACCAGCTCAGCCATCTCTCCATAACTGTTGTCCGTGTGGTATGATACACCATCCGAATCTCGAATGCAAGAGTTTTTTTCTCATACCTCACAAAATATATCATGCTGTGAAAGAGCTTGTACCATTGCCAAACTCAAAGCTTGCGGATGGAAAGAAACTGCGATACAATATTGGATACTTTGGGAGGTGCATATGCTGAGCGATGAAGGCTTTGATCTTTGGGCGGATGGTTATGACAGGAGCGTCAGCCTTTCCGATGAGGATGGTACTTACCCTTTCGCGGGCTACAAAGCGGTATTGGGCAAGATATATCAGACTATTATGCAAGGCGGCGGTGTAGATATACTTGACATAGGCTTTGGCACAGGTGTGTTGACCTTGAAGCTCTGCAACATGGGTTGCAATATCACGGGCGTTGACTTCTCACAACGGATGGTTGAAATCGCAAGGGAAAGAATGCCCAAGGCCGAGCTTATCCTTCACGATTTTACAAAGGGTCTGCCTCATTCTCTGTCGGATAAAGGCTTTGATTACATTGTCTGTACCTATGCCGTTCATCATCTGACGCGCTCGGAGCAGATAATGCTGATTAAGGAGATGACGGGTTGTCTTCGCCCCAATGGAAGGCTGCTTATCGGCGATGTGGCGTTCATTAGCCTTGCCGAAATGGAGACCTGCAAAGCCGAGAGCGGCGGCGACTGGGATGACGATGAGGTGTATCCCATTGTCGATATCATGAAGAAGGACTTCCCCGATGTTGAGTTCGAAAGGCTCAGCTTCTGCGCCGGGGTGTTGAGCTTTTCAAAGTGATATTCACACTCGGAGCAGCTCGCATTACCATGCTGCCCGCGATTCTTGTCAAAATGCGCTTGACGGCAGACTAAAACACTGGTATACTCGTATCGTTGAATAATATACTAAAGGTATATTTCAAATTTTCTACTAATACTTGGAGGTGGTTTTATGAAGTATTGTCCAAAGTGCGGCCAGCCGCTCGAAGATTACATAGTGTTCTGCTCCAAGTGCGGAGCGGCTCAGGAAACGGCAGCGCCAACGTCAGCGCCCGCACCCGTCATCGAACAATCAGCAGTCAGCCCGATGGCAAGCGAATCCGCAAAGAAGGCAATGATCCTTGGCATAGTCGCCGCCGCGACCAGCGAATTGGGTGTTCCCGGTATAGTCTTGGCCTCTATCTGCAAAAAGGAAATCAGCAGAGCCGAAGAGCTTGGCGCTCAAGGCGCGAAGCTTCGTGTGGCAAGGATTTGCCGCAAGGTCGGTCTTATTGTCGGCATCATTATGACCGTTTTCTGGGCAATCTACATCCCGGTTATAATAGCCGCTTTTGCCGCCAATCTTTAACGGATTCAATAAGCTCTAACCCTAAGCCGCCCCATGATTTGGAGCGGCTTTTCTTATACCTTATCTACATTTTGGGGGTTTGAGACAGGCTCCTTGCTATGTCATCGTCGCTTGGTATGAAGTCATTCATCAGGCCGTCGTTGTATTTCTGATAAGCGTACAGGTCAAAATAACCCGTGCCCGTAAGACCGAATACTATATTCTTACTCTCACCTGTTTCGCGGCACTTTAGGGCCTCGTCCATCGCAACCTTGATCGCGTGACTGCTCTCCGGCGCGGGCAATATGCCCTCGACCCTTGCGAACTGCTCCGCCGCCTCAAAGACGTCGGTTTGCTTCACCGATCTTGCTTCAATCACGCCTTCATCATACAGTTCTGACAGTATGCTGCTCATGCCGTGATACCTGAGGCCTCCCGCGTGGTTTGGAGCGGGTATGAATCCGCTGCCCAAGGTATACATTTTAGCAAGTGGGCATACCATGCCCGTGTCACAAAAATCATATACATAGCTGCCTCGCGTCATGCTCGGACAGGATGCAGGCTCAACGGCAATGAATCTGCAATCGAGCTTGCCCTTGAGTTTCTCGCCCGCAAAAGGCGCGATAAGCCCGCCCAGATTGGATCCGCCGCCCGCGCAGCCAATAATAATGTCCGGCACTATGTCATACTTTTTCAAAGCTGACTGCGTTTCAAGTCCGATTATGGTCTGATGCAGCAGCACCTGTGACAAGACGCTGCCCAGGACATACCTGTAACCCTCGTGGGTTACGGCCGTCTCTACCGCCTCGGATATCGCACAGCCCAAGCTGCCGTTTGTGTTTGGAAAACGTTCAAGCATACTTCTGCCCACGGCGGTCGTGTCAGACGGTGACGGAGTGACCTTTGCGCCGTATGTGCGCATGACCTCGCGTCTGAAGGGTTTCTGCTCATAGCTGACCTTGACCATGAACACCTCGCACTTCAGGTCAAAATAGGCGCAAGCCATGGAGAGCGCGGTACCCCACTGCCCGGCTCCCGTTTCGGTGGTAACTCCTGCAAGCCCTTGCTTTTTGGCATAATACGCCTGAGCTATCGCGGAATTGAGCTTGTGGCTGCCGCTTGTGTTGTTGCCCTCGAATTTATAGTAGATATGCGCCGGAGTCTTGAGCTTTTCTTCAAGACAGTAGGCTCGAACGAGAGGCGAGGGGCGGTACATGCGATAGAAGCTCAGTATCTCCTCAGGGATTGGGATGAATCTCTTTGTCGTGTTCAGCTCTTGCTTAGCAAGTTCCGTACAGAAAACCTTGGACAGTTCTTCAAGCGTCATGGGTTTGTGTGTCGCAGGGTTCAAAAGCGGCGCGGGTTTTTGGGGCATATCCGCCCTAAGGTCATACCAGCACTTTGGAAGCTCGTCTTCGCTAAGATAAATCTTGTAGGGTATTTCGTTGTTCATACTCTTTCCTTTCCATTGGTAAAGCGGCCCAAAAAAGAAAAAGTCCCGACAAACAATGCCGGGACAGAAGCTCTGCGGTGCCACCCTGCTTGCGTGGTCTCCCACGCCGCTCACGCATACCAACATACGCGAATCCTTTGATAACGGGGGATTGATCCCGTCTTGCCTAATGCCTTTTGCAGCCCTCGGTTCGCCCTCGAAAGCCCATTCAGCGCCTCGTTCCGTGTCGCCTTGCAGCATCCGACGACTCTCTGAAAACGGAAGATTGAAGCCCTACTATCCTCTCTCAACGGTTTAGCGAATTATACACCCCGCATATCACGCTGTCAAGGATGATATATAAAGTTTACAATGTGCTTCTTGCTAACTGATTTGTTTGCCGAGGCGCTGCGCCCTATTTTCGCTTGAGAATTCGCCCGTTCGATGTTACAATCAAGATGACAGAAACAGTCGAGAAAGTTTGTTCTTTCCTCGTGTAAAATGAATGTGCTAAAGGAGGGCGGACAAATGACGGACAGAATACTTGCGGTTCAACGAATGCAGGACTACATAGCCACACATCTTGCCGACGAAATAAGTCCCGCAGATTTAGGGCGTGCGGCGATGTTCTCGCCATGGTACGCGGCGCGCATATTCAAAGAGCTGACCGGGGCGTCCCCCGCCGACTACATCAGACGTATGCGGCTCTCGAAATCTGCTCTTATGCTGCGCGATGTGCGCGTCAAGGTGGCCGACGTCGCGTTTGAGATGGGCTTTGAAAGCGTTGACGGCTATCAGCGCGCATTCTACCGCGAGTTCGGGTATAATCCGAAGGAATACTCCCGCAACCCGGTTCCGCTGCGGCTGTTCACCCCCTATGGCGTAAAATTCAGAGAGAGGTTAAAAATGGAGAGAATCGAAATGGAGAATGTTATGAGTGTGTTTGTTCAGGTTGTTGACAAGCCCGAACGCAAAATTGTGATGCTGCGCGGAATCGCCGCAGATAATTACATGGACTATTGCGGCGAGGTCGGCTGTGATGTATGGGGCATACTTACGAGTATGCGCTCTCTGTGCGGCGAACCCGTGTGCCTGTGGCTTCCAAAAGTGTACCGCAAGCCCAATACCTCCGAGTATGTACAGGGCGTTGAGGTACCCTTGGATTATGACGGAGCGATCCCCGAGGGCTTTGACGTCATTACCCTGCCCGCGGCAAAATACCTGATGTTTCAGGGCGAGCCATTTGCAGAGGAAGACTTCTGCGAGGCCATCGACGCGCTGCAGCATGCCATGGATCGCTATGACCCTTCCGTGATTGGGTATGCCTGGGATGATGACAATCCACGCATACAGCTTGAGCCACGCGGCGAGCGTGGTTACATCGAGCTGAAAGCCGTAAAGACGATTTGAATGCTCAACGAGCATGTGACCAAAGCTGCTTAGCGCTTCGGTAGAATCGCAAGATGAACGCAAAACAGCTTCAAGCTTTGCGCTTGAGGCTGTTTTCTTCTATATTAATGATAGTCATATGCCGTTCTTAACGCCGTCTATGCTTGTAGTTTTTGCACACAGCAGAAATTCTTCATGTCAACTTATGTCATAACAGCTATGGTAAGTTGCGTATAATTTGCGACTTTTGGGTTATGCCGGCCTGTCCGCTTGACTTTGACGCTCCATCAATTTATAATATTCAACGAG